>Ga0310121_10000155_pt1 | contig 70955 bp, 64 predicted proteins | sample CB27_Tmax_986_MG_FD_203504 | JGI IMG/M metagenome (GOLD analysis project Ga0310121, IMG submission 203504) | Marine microbial communities from Western Arctic Ocean, Canada - CB27_Tmax_986 | ecosystem: Environmental > Aquatic > Marine > Oceanic | place: Canada: Western Arctic Ocean | collected... | reverse complement strand
CTCGCGACACTCGCAACGCGGGCAAGAAACTCCTTGCGGCCAACGCAACTGCAGAAGATACTCCCGGCAAGCACCTTCGGACGAGAACCGCACCTCGAATTCACCGAGTGTCTTCGGGTAGTCTTCCATACCCCAAGACACGACACCTTGGGGGTACTTGAGGAAATTGCATACCACAATAGAAAAAAACCGGCCCTCTTCACCGCCGATTCGGTAGCCTCCCATCCGGTAGTCCGCCTCGGAGCCCGTGACCTGCCGGCAAGGGCTTTGAGGCGTCCGGAGACGGGCGATCGGCATTCCGTCGCCTAGATCTATCTGGTCTGAGCGCAGGGCTGGGGTGAAGGGAGTATAGCGGTCCGCCAGGTCGACTCCGCGTCCAGGAACCGACCCCGCCAGACCAGGAAAAAACGCACCTTCAAGGCATCGAAGGCGGCGTGGACTCCTTCGGGATATCCGACTGCGATGGCGTGGGTTCCCACACCCTCTATGAAGGTGCGCAGGAGCACTGGCCGATTCTGAGGGGTGAGCTCGAAGGAACGATCTTCTTCCATCCCTTCCGGAAGTCGAGTCTGGTCCAGCTCCTTCAGATAGATCCAGATGGCCTCGATCTGCTTGTCTGCGTTGCCCCCCCAGGACCTCTGTAATGGTGCTCTTTCCCGCGTCGACGAAAGCGGGCATGAGCGTCTGGGGACGGAACGATTCCGGATCGAGCATGAACTTCTTGAACCATGCCGGCTGCAGGCGCTCTACTGAAGTCGCCAGGTTCAAGGCCGGCATCCCCAGCGAGCTTTGTCCCATCAGATCGTGACAATTGAAGCAGTTGAAGGCGTTGACGTCCATAATGGCTGCGATGATGGAACTGACCACCGCTGACATCCACGTCAGGGGAATTCGGATCGCTGTCTGCCCGGCCGCAATTCTCCACCAGATCGCCTAGATTCTCCATTCCATAGGCAGGCATGCGGGTGGACAGATAGGGTCGAAGCTGAACCGAACCCTCCAGAACGCCCTTCAGCCAATGTGGAGTGAACTTCTGACCGATCTCGGTCAGGGGAGGGGGTATTCGTCCCTCTTCAGCCAGGTCTATTTGCTGGGTAGACGTAAAATAGGCTGCCCGACCCGGTTTTGGTCCATCCCATTCACCTCGTCGATGACAGGCAAAACAATTGAGGACGGTCAGAGTTCTCCTTACTCGGGCCTTCGGATCCAGTGGGGACGGCCCCTTACTGCGAAACCGCCGTAGAGCTGCCTTGAGGGCATCCTTTTGGGGCGGGCTCAGATCAAAATCGGGGACTGCCTGGCTGGAGCGCTACCCAGGCATCCGTCCGGATCATCCGGATCCAGTTCGACCAGCCTTGGGCTCGATGGTATTGACTCGACGACCTTCTGGTCAGATTCAATCTGATGACAGGCAGCGCAGCACCGCCGGAAGAACAGCCTTTTACCCCGATCCAAACTCTCGGGATCGATCGGCTCCGGACTGGAACGGGGCTGCTCACTCCCCTGTCCAGGCCCGCTCTCATCGAGCAAGTAGGTGGCGATGGCCCAAGCTTCGCCCGGCTCCAACCCAATCTGGGGCATTCGTCCCGAAGGGTGCGTCTCGAGCGGATTCTCCAGGAACTCGGCGAGTGGCCGAAGGGCCGTCTTCAGTTCCTGGTTGGGCATTGGAGCTGACGGGATCTCGATTTCAGGGGGTCTCTATCTGGACTGTCTGGTAGAGCTCCTTATCACCTCCAGGTTCCGGTCCTGGGGGCCGCAGGGGAGCATGACACGCCACACAACCAACGGAGTGGTAGAGTTTCTCGCCGCGCTCGGATTCATCGGAAGACAGTGGAGATCCGTGATTCTGAAAGGGACCACCCTGGGAAGCCAGAAAACTCGTCAGGTCCCGGACTGCCCTACTTCTCTCCTCCTGCGGCCATTGCACGAACAGTCCGGGCATCCGGGTGCCGGGTTGGACCGACGAGGGATCGGAAACGAACTTCTCAAGATACTCGGGATTCAGGCGGGAGCCGACGCTCTCAAGGAGCGGCGCTTGGCTTCGGCCGATGCCTGCGAAGAGCTCATCGTCCACCTGGTGACAGGAGACGCATCCGAGCTCGGAGATCAGGAGTTCACCACCATCGGCTTTGGCTTCATTTCCCTTGTAGAATCGCTCGAACCCAACGACCACCGAACCCGACACGGTTTCGGAAGGAGACGGTGTAAAGCCCAAGCACCCACAGCCAAAAAACAGGGAGCCTGCGGCGCTCAAGACAAGCGGTAGCAGGGTTCTCCCCAGTCCGTCTCGGTGTTGTCCGATCGCCACGAATAGCCGAAGATCAGCCTACCGCAGATTCCGCGCTGACAGCCCTATTCGCTTCGGCCAGCAGTTTGATCCAGTGCCCGATGTAGTGCCCATGATCGTGATAGGTGCGGCCACTCACCAGGTTTCCATCCACGACACAGGGTTCGTTGACGAAAATGCCACCGCACACTTCGAGGTCGAACTGGCATTTAGGGACCGTCGCCATCCGTCGTCCTTCGACACAGCCGGCGTAGGCGGGAATCTCGACCCCATGACAAACACAGCCGACCGGCTTGTTGGCGTCGAAGAAATGGCGGGTTATGCGGACCAGGTCGGTGTCGTATCGGATATACTCAGGAGCCCTTCCACCAGAAAAGAAGATCCCCAGGTATTCCTCGGGACGCACGTCACGAAAGGCGATGTCTGCTTCGAGTTTGTAGCCTTCAAACTCCCGAGTGATGGTCCAGCCTGGACTGATCTCATGCAGCACCATGTGGTAGAGACGTTTCTCCGGGGCTGCCACCACGGCTTCGAAACCTGCCTCCTGCACTCGAAAGTAGGGATAAAGGGTGTCGACGGTCTCGCTCGCGTCTCCGATGATGATCAATACTTTGCCCATGGGACTCACCTCAATTCGCTCGGAAAGTTCGTAAATATCCAGGGGTTGATGAGCATGGAAGCACTCATTCAGTCCCCTCGAGACAAGCCTTCAGGTAGCGGCGCGATTTGTTCACAGCCTCGGTCACCTGCTGGACTTCGGGAAGGATCGGAATCCCGCGGGGCACCGGGTGCATGAAGATCGACGTCCAACCCCGATAGTCGATCTCCCTCAGAACCTGGACGATGTTGACGAAGTCCAGGGGGCCATAACCCGGCATCTGGAGCATCTCCTGCTCTTTGGGCAGCTTCTCGGCAGCACCCTTCCCGTGCTGCCAAGCGTAAAAGTGAACCAGCTTGGAGCCGAGTTCCTTGATCAACCCGGCAATCAAATCCGGATCTTGCGGCAAATGGTAAGGAGCCAGCGCAATTCCCAGCTGCTCCGATTCGGCCAGCTCCCCAAAATAGCGTATGGAGTCGGGACTCGAAATCAACGAACTCCCATGATTCTCAACGCCTATGATGACGCCTGCCCTGGCGGCGGCTTCGGCGTGAGGCTTCAGCCTCTCCAGAAAGTCCTTGACCTGCTGTTTCAGGGACTTGCCTGCTTCATCTGAGAGTCGGTCACTGCCACAGATCAAGATTCTTGCTCCCAGCTTGCGAGCCACTTCCATCTCCGCTTGAAGTCGGTACGGGCCCAGATCGTAGTGGGTCAGGATTCCGAGCTTGACCTCATTCTCAGCCAGCAGCTCCGCAAACCGATCGTGCCCCATCTCCTCCATCTGTTCGCGCTGGTTGGCATGACCCAGGGGCCAGATATCAATGTGCTCGGCACCGGTCTTGTGCACTTCGGGAACGATCTCTTCCAGCCGGATTTCCCCGTAGAGGCTGGAGGCCAGAATATAGGTCAGCCGAAATTTGGCGCTCGCTTGAAGGCCGCCACTCGAGAGCCCTGAGCAGACTCCGCTCAGGCCCCCCATAAGGAGCTGACAGGCCTTACGTCGATTCAAGCCTTGAGTTAGCCGCATGATGCGTCCATTCTAGAATCATCCTCGACGAAGAGAAAGTTCTGGGAACTGAGGAACCAAGATTCCAAGGCAAAAGATACAAGATACAAACAAATCCCAAATTCCAAGCATCAATTTCCAAATAACTTGATTGACGGTAGACTCGTTCGGGTCGCTTTGAGTGAGATGCTAGGAGAAATCGAACTCTAGCTGGAAACCACCAAACTAGGCCACCCGGGTGTTTGGAATTTGATGCTTGGAACTTGTTTTTAATTTGTATCTTGGTACTTAGAATCGAAGCCTATGTCAACTAAACCCCCTCTTTCTGCTCCCGTTCTTGTTCTCCTCCTTTTTTCAATTACCGTACTCCCGTCCTGCCAACAAACACCTGTTCCGGAACCAGAGTTTGTTTCGCTCTTGAACGGCCGGGACCTGGCGGGCTGGATAGGCGACCCACGGCTTTGGGAAGTCGCCGACGGCGTCATCGTGGGTTCGACCGAACAGGTGAAGCTCACCCACAACAGCTTTCTTTCGACTCGAACTTCTTATTCTGATTTTGTCTTGCGGGTGTCAGTCAAACTGCGGAACGGAAACAGTGGGATCCAGTTTCGCGGTGAACAGTTCCCCGACTATGTGGTCAAGGGCTATCAGGCTGACGTTGCCGTCGAGACATACTTCGGCATGTTGTACGACGAGGGCGGTCGAGGAATCATGGAGTACTGGAAGCGCATGACTCCACAGGAGCAGACCCATATCAACTCCGCTGCGCGCCTCGACGACTGGAACCTCTACGAAATCCGCTGTCAGGGCGACTACATCAAGATGATCCTCAATGGTCAGGTGGTCTGCGAGATCGAAGACCCGGAGGGTGCCAGCGAGGGCATCATCGCCTTGCAGCTCCATGTCGGTGATCCGATGCAGGTGATGTTCAAAGACATAGAGATCAAGGATCTCAGCGAGGACGAGTCGGAGAAGCGCAAGCCGAGGGAGCGAGCCTATGAGCTACAACACCGCTTCACGGTTCTGGAGGGTTTCGAAGTAGAGGCGGTGGCGTCCGATGACCTGTTGGGATCGGTGGTGAACCTATCCTTCGATCACCTTGGGCGTCCAGTCGTTGCCCTCGAACACGGTGGAATCCAGATTCTGATTGACGGTGACGGTGATGGCTTCTACGATACCATGAAGGAATTCTCCAGCGAGGTTCAGACCGCCCACGGGATGCACTATCTGGGACCCGGAGATCTCCTCGTAAACTCCAAGGGACCCCAGAAAACAGGCCTTTACAGGCTCACAGACTTGGACGGCGACGACCAGGCCGATGAAGTGAAACTGATCGCAGCTTCGAGGGGACAGATCGGCGAACATGGCCCGCACGCCATTCGGACAGGCATCGACGGAAGCCTCTATGTCATGTATGGGAATCATTCCTTCCCCGACGTCTCCATCGATCCCCTCTCACCCTCCCGGGGGCTCCAGGAAGACCATCTCCTGGACCGGTACCTGGACCCCAGGGGACACGCCAATACCGTCTGGGCACCTGCTGGCACCCTGAACCGTCTGGAGCTGGACCAGAACCAATGGAGCCAGGTCAACGGCGGTTTTCGCAATGCCTTCGATTTTGACATCGACGAGCAAGGCGAGATTTTCACCTTCGATTCGGACATGGAGTGGGACTTCGGGCTGCCCTGGTATCGCCCCATCCGCGTTCTCCACTGCACGCCCGGAGCCGACTATGGCTGGCGAACAGGGTCGGGAAAGTTCCCCGAATCCTACCCTGACACTCTCCCCGGAATTGAAAGTCTGGGGCGAGGCTCCCCGGTCGGTATCGCCTTCTACCACCACAACACTTATCCGGAGAAGTACCGAGGAGCGCTCTTCCTGGGCGATTGGTCCCGGGGCCGAATCCTGGTGAGTTTCCCCAAAGAGAAGGGGGCTTCTTTCAGTAGTTCCAGCATCGATTTTGTTCAGGGGCACCCCCTCAATGTGACCGATCTGGACATCGGCCCAGACGGTTTTCTCTACTTCGCGACTGGAGGAAGGTCCACGACTGGCGGACTCTACCGGGTTACCTGGAAAGGGACGGATCGGAACAGCCCCAGAGACAAGACAACGGGCCTTGCGGCAGCCCTGGAGCAACCCATGCACCGCTCGGCCTGGGGGCGCCACCGAATCTCAGGTGTGCGCGAAAAACTGGGCGCAGCCTGGGGGACAGAGCTCCTCAAAGTCGTGAGCGACAAACAGGCCGCCCCTCGAACCAGGCTCCGGGCCCTGGAACTGCTGCAAGTCATGGGACCACGGCCCGATGTGGAGCTCTTGCGCTCCTTGGCAACGGACGAGTCCCCGGAGGCGCGGGCTGCTTCGGTGCTGCTGCTGGGAACCCATGCCCTGAAACACACTTATTCGATCCTGCTGCAGAGCCTCCAGGACGGAGATCCATTGGTGCTCAGAAGGGCCTGCGAGGCCTTGCTCCGAAGCGGCCTCCGCAACGATACCCAGATCGAGCAGGAGGACCTGCTTCTGACGCGGTTGTTCGCTCTGCTGGACCAGCCGGACCGCTTCGTCCGCTACGCGGCTCGACTGGCCCTTCAGCGCTTGCCCCGGGATTCCTGGGCTTCCATGGTGCTCGGTGACAGCATCAAGCAACATCCCCATCGCGCCTTGGAAGGACTGCTGGCACTGGTCCATACTCAGACCACCCGCGACGACGCGGACTCCATTTTCGGGAAGCTGCTTGAGTACAGCGATTCCCTGCCAGACGATGCTTTGCTTCACAGCTATCTCCGGGTATGCCAATTGGCCTTGGTCCGCGATCCCGCGGTGGGCAAAGACCACCGTGTCCCGTTCATCTCTAAGGTAGGACCTCGGTTGCTGAACCGTTATCCCTCGAAGAAGCATTTGCTCGACCGCGAGTTGGAGTTCCTCCTGGCCTATATGCAGCCTGAAGGATCGATCCAAGCCCTGCTCGATCAGCTTCAGCCCGGGCGCTCCCAGGAAGACGAGATCAGCACGGTCTACGCCCTCCGTGAGATCCGCAATGGTTGGAACCCCCAGTTGCGTGAGCGATTGGTGGATTGGTTCGAGCGGGGACGAGAAATAGCGGGCGCGGCCAGCATGGTAGGCTTCATCGAGAATCTGTGGCAGGACACGCTCGCACTTCTGGAGCCAGACGAGCGCAGGCGGGCGGAGGATGGGAAGGAACGCTATCTAGCGGAACAGGCTCAACGGGCTCGGGAGCTCATGGCAGAGGTGAATAGTGAGAAAGTAGAAGAGCATAATCCTTTGTCACAGATGAGTTTCGAGGAACTCAACGGTTATTTTGAATTCAGTCCGATGAGCTACGAGGATGGTGACGTGGACAGGGGACGCATCGTCTTTCGCCGGGCCAAATGCGCCAACTGTCACGTCTTCGGGAATGAGGGGCGAGGGGGTGGACCCGACCTGTCGACGGCGGTCAAGAGGTTCCGACGGGGCGAGATCCTGGAATCCATCATGTATCCCTCCCGCGTGATCTCCGATCAATACACTGGTGTCGTGGTGGATTTGAAGAAAAATGAGACCGTGACCGGCATGGTCGCAGGTGAATCCGAAATCAGCCTTATCCTGATCACCGCCAACGGAGAGCGGATCAAGCTGGACAAGAAAGATATCCTCGAGAAGCGAGTTTCTCAGATCTCCATCATGCCCGAGGACCTGCTCGACACAATGGGCCTCACCGATCTGGTCGATTTGTTTGCCTTCCTGGAAAGAGGTTCAGCGCTCTAGTTTATCCGAATTGGACGCGGATCATGTCTTAATCAGTCGTGATCTTCGTAGGGTGGGCACTCCTGCCCGTCGTTTAAAACGACGGGCAGGAGTGCCCACCCTACGAAGATCACGCGGTAGGGCGTGGGACCTTGGTCGGCCTATGCCGGTCCAAATTCAAACCGATTCCCCGGACTAGCCAATTGAATCGCGTTCCCGATCGCGGCTCTGGTTAGACTCCGAAAGTGTAGCCACCACTATATATTTGAAGGAGACGTGTCATATAAAACCTTTGCTGATGGGACTAATGCTGTTGACAGTGGATGTCGAGTAATTTCTGAAAGTAATGGAGCAGGCTAAGCTCAAAATGCTACTAGAAAATCATCATACGTCGGCATACCGTTGGGCTATCTTCTGTTGCGACGGAGACCGGTACGAAGCGGAGGACGTGCTTCAGACCGTCTATCTCAACGTTTTGGAGAGAAGTGCTTCCTTCGAGGAGCGATCCATTTTCAAGACCTGGCTGTTTTCAGCCGTTCGCAACACTGCCAGTAAGGCGAAGCGGAAGCTCCTTCGAAGCTTGCGACACCTACAGGTAGCCCCCACCGAGCTGCCGACGGTCAGACCGGCCTCTGTAGAGAGTATCTATCGATCTCAGTTGCGAACGCGTCTGCAGCAGATCCTCTCCGATCTGTCACAACGGCAGCGGCAGGTACTAGAGCTCGTCTTCTACCACGACCTCACCGTAGAAGCAGCAGCAGGGGTGATGGGAGTTTCGGTGGGATCCGCGCGAACGCACTACCATCGCGGTAAGAACAGGCTGAAGGAAGAAATCGAGAAATCAGGACTACACCATGACCACTAAGTGGGACGACACCGAAATCGAGCAATTGTTCAAGCAGCTCCGGGAAGAGGACGAGATTCAGACTCCTTCCTTCCATGAGGTGTTGAATGCTCCTCGTGCTTCTCGCTGGCAATACATGCTCCCCGTGTTTCGTTACTCGGCTGCAGTTGCACTGGTCTTACTTCTGGTGGCCAGCGCACCGCTCCTGCTGGAATTTACGCGTCCGCCGGCTGCGCTGCCACTGGAGTCCACGGCTGCACTGTACGATTGGCAGTCCCCTACTACCTTCCTGTTGGACGTTCCAGATGACCAACTGGTGACGACACTTCCCAAGCTCGTAACCGGAGCCACCGTCTGGATTGGAGAGAGCACATGGTAGGAGGGCTTAGGAGTATGCAGACGTCAGCGGCGGGGAACCAAGGGGGGGGGAAATGAGGAAACTAGTCGCAATAATTATCATTCTTCAGTTGGGTGGGGTCTTGGCACAAGATCCTACTCCCGATTTGCTGGAGCGCTTTCTGGTACGGCCGGACCTGATCATGCGTCACCAGCGAGCCCTGCAACTGACGGAGGAACAAAGGGAATACATGATTGGGGAAGCACAACGCGCCCAATCCGAGTTCACGTCGTTGCGGTGGAAACTTCAGGGAACAGTGGAAAAACTGGCCACCCTGATGAGAGAACCTGAGACCAACGATGACGAGCTACTCGCTCAGTTGGATCAGGTTCTGGACCTAGAGAGGAAGATCAAGCGCGCGCAACTGATTCTCGCGGTCCGAATCAAGAGGAAGCTCACGAAGGAGCAGATCGTCAGGTTGGAGCGCCTGCGAAGGCGACAGCAGACTAGTCGCGATCAGAACCGACGACGTTTCCAGCCCCCGACTGACCGTCGTCCGTGAGTGTTACTAAACGGTGAAATCAAGAATACAAGGAGATCATTTCAATGAATAAGCAATTCTTTCGTGATTCGACAATCGGATGGGCGGCAATCTGCATGATGAGCCTGTCTCTGCTTGGCCAGACCGAGCCCCCTGAGGATGGAACCGACATTCCGAAGCCCGTACGCATCATGGTGCGTTACCTGGATATGTCGCCCGATCAAGTGGCTCGCTTCATCGAACTGAGGCAGGACCTGCGGGAGTGCGTTGCACCGAGACACGAACTCTTGAAGAGACTCAAAGCGGCACTCAAGGAAGCGCTGTCCCAGGATCCGCCCTCGAGTGAACTCGTCGGCGACCTGGTGATCGAGATCCACGGTGTCAAGCAGGAGGTCCGCAGATGCCACGCGGCTTACCAACAGGCGTTTTGCGACATGCTGGATGACGACCAGCTCGCAAAAATGGAGCGACTTCAGGCTGCGGCTAAACTTCGTCCCGTCATCCACGCCTTCTCGGCGCTGGGACTGCTGCACACGCCTACCGACACGCCAGAACCGGATGTAGTCGATGATGGTGGCGGCGTCTGATGGGCAGACATAGCTGAGTAGCGAACCAGGAAGCCAGAGATCGCGGGGGATAAGAACCATCTCCCCGGTTCCCCCTCACGTTCTCTGAGCTTCCAGGGTCCGCTGCTACCGTAACGAGCTACTCTGGTGTGAATCGGAAGCAGGTTCTTCGCCCCGAAAAAGGTACAACATGGAATGCTTCCACACTCCTAGGTACCACCTCAATCACGTCGGGGTTGCACACGGAACCCAGGGTAGCTCGTTGCCTATTGTAAGCCCAAGCGAAGGGCAAGAGCACGCGTTTCGGATCATTCACGTCGAAATTTCAGGTTAGTAAGGCCCCCAGGAAGTACTGGCCCCATTTAAGAAAGAAACTTGTACCGTCTCTGCCATGATCATTGCTAGCAACCCCCTGCAACCTGGAAGCGTCGGGGGGTATGGGCCCCGTCGGGCCCCGCTCCCTGACAGTCACGGCTCTGTCAACTAGCGAATGTTGCTTCGCTTCCTCGTGGTTGAAGGTTCAGGTTAGTCCCGCCTCCAGGAAACGCTGGCCCAATTCGATAAGAAAACTTCGAATGATCCACAATAGAGCGTGTCGCAAAAGCCCTTGGAGCTTTGAAGGGTTAAGATCCCGCCGCGCGGTTGCTTCGGCGTGCATACAGAGCCGTGACCGTGAGGGAGCGGGACCCGATCATCGATCGGGACATGTGGTGAGTCCATAGGAAGAAGGTCCACGGGTCACTGCCTTCCGGCATCGGTATGCCGGTACCACTCCTTCGCAGTCACGGCTCTGTCAAACGGCTGCTTCTGCATGATTTCCTATCCCATGAAATTTCAGGGTCGGGAGAGCGCGAATTGTGCGTCCATCCACTATCAAGATACTCAAATGACTTCCAACGTCTCAGCTTTGAGCCACCCTACGTTTCCGTCGGACAGGACAATCTCAACCCACAGCCCCGAAGTCTGATCGATCCTGACTCTGGTACCTTCGTGTAGGGTGAAGACCTCCACTCCCTCGGCTCCCGGAGCACTCATCACGTGGACTGTTGGAACCATGATAACTGAGTGGTTGTGCTCTTGCGCCTGCCGGATCTGGGCCACCAGAAACAGACCGAATAGAAGCAGCAAAGCTCCGCTCAGAATCATTGATCTGCCACCCACCGACCGCACAGCACTTCTTCGGGCCAAAGTCCTCAGAATGACCGAAGCGATGAAGATAAAGTAGAGAGAAAGGGTGACACCGATCAGCACCGGTCTCGGAAGAAAGTTGCTGAGAGCATTAGCGACCTTGATTGGCCAGAACTCGGGAAGCTCCGGAATCTTGTCAACCACCCTCAGATTGGCCAGGGCCAGATTGGCCTCTAGATCCTCGTCGCCCGGGATCAATCGACGAGCACGCTCGTAGAAGAGCACCGCCTCACCGATCTGGCCTAACTTGTAATAGCAGTTCCCGATATTGAAGTAGAGGGGTCCGCTCTCATAGTCCTGCGCCACGATTTCCCGGTAGCCACTGAGGGCCCGATCAAAAGCTCCCTCCTCGTAGAAACGGTTCGCCTGCCCGAATAGCTGATGCTGGTCCTGCCCCAGAGCCGTTCCCAGCAGCAGGATTACCAGTACCAGCCCTTGTAGGCCAGCTCGGACCAACCAACTAGCTGGAGCCCTCAAAACCCGACCACCATGAGCCCGCAACAGCCTGCTCGTTGCCGTATTCGGACACCCCATGCTCACTGCTCGATCTTGACTCAAAGGCATTTATCGACTTCGAGCATCGCAGCTTCCGCCTTGTCGAGGAGATCCTTCATCTCGAAGGTGCTGGCGTCAGATGGAGCAAAGCGCTTTAGATCACAAGTCCTCATGCACTCGAAGTAGCGCTCGACGATCTCCTCGGGGAGCGCCCGCTGACGTAGCATTCTCCCGACCTCGTCACTCACCATTCCCGCTTCTGCAATGTTGAGCTTGTCGCCCAGAAAACCCATCAGAGCCTTCCCTACCTCTCCGAAGAACTCTCGCTGCGTTGTCTCGCCGATGTAGGAGCGCGCGGCGCCAAGCCGCTTTCGAGCTAGTCGCACCGCCCGTCGATCGCGCGCATAGGCCACATCTCCACTCAAGCGGTCCAGATGTCTTCTGTAACCTACCGCGCCCATCAGACAGACCAAGGGGAAAAACAACGGAAGCCAGAAAGTGGAGCGCTGGAAGATTGAAGCTCCGACCTTGCGAAGGGTAGCGGGATCACCCTTGATGAAGCGAATATCCTGTCCAATCAGCTTCAATTCCTGTTTGGACATACCTGGACTCGCCGAAAGGGACTCTTCCCCCGGAGCAACATCGATGACGATCTCATCCGCACGGGCTAGATTGTATTTGGCGGAGGAGGGATCGAAGTAGGAGAACTTAACCGGGCCGATCCGCTGAGACCCCACAGATCGAGGGATCAACACGTACTCGAACACCTTCTCCCCGGACAGCCCCTGTGCCGTTCGTTTCAACTTCTGACTTAACTTGGGAGGGTAGGTCTCGAAGGTTGCGGGAATCGGGACTTCAGGCTGGCTCAGGGTGGAAAAATTGCCTGCTCCGGAAACCTGGACCTTCAGCGTCACGGCGTCGTGTGCCTTGACGTCAGACTTGTCAATCCAGCTCTTCACCGAAAACGTACCGACGGCTCCCTTGAAGTCGACGGGTTTTCCCCTCTCCGGAAAAGGGAGGATGTCTACCTTCAACTCCTGGGAAGAAACCAACTTCCTCCTGACCTCACCAAATAAACTGTCGCTGAAAAAACCCCTGAAGGGATCTCGAGAACGACGAGGAATCTTCACCTCACATTCGAGGACTAGAGGGCTGATGGTCTTGGTACCGGAACTGGTCGGGAAGAGGATCATCTTCCTGATCTCGGCTACGGTGTACTGCTTCCCACCGATTACCTGGGCAGACGCCGTGGGCTGTTTTTGTTGGGCTTCCTCTTCCACCCAGAACCCAGCGGTGCCGGGCTGCTTCGAGATGCTGAAGGAGGAAACGTTGACTCGTGTATAGATTTTGTAGCTCAGAACAATAGCCTCGCCCTGATAGGCACGTTCCTTGTTGACCTCAGCTCGGACAAACAAATCCCCTTCCGGGAGAAACGCGTCTTGATCGGACCGGCCTGAGGTGGGAGCCTGGCGCTGCGAAACCTGGGTGACCTGAATCTTCAGCGGACTGGTCTGGTAAAGTTGGCCGCTTGTCTTCACCTTGATCGCTCCGATCTCAAAATCGCCGACCTGAGTGGCCTGAAAAGTGAAGTTGACCGTCTTGGACGACGACATTCGACCATTGATAAGTTGAATCTGCTGTGAGCTTCCGCTGCCCAGGAAGGTAGCAAAACCTTTCATCTCGGGCAGCTCAGGGTTCCCAGCAGAACGGGATCCGCCACCGGCAATCTCGACGGAAAGAGTGAACCGCTCTCCCAACCGGACCGATGTCCTATCCAAATAGGCTTTAACCGTCAGATCCTGGGCAGCAAGCGGAACAGCCGCTGTCCCAGCGATCAGTGCAAGCAAGAAGAACTTGGGAATCGTGTGGGCTGAGAACAATCTTGCTCTATGCATTCGATCCGGACCTACCAGTCCTTCTCCACTGGGACTCTTCCCTTCGTTTCGAGCTTCTTTGTCTTCAACTCATTGTTGCTTTCGCTCAACGCCTCCAACAGCCGTTCCGCTTCTTCCCTGGACATCTTTGGAGTCGCCTGAGAGTCTGCCTGTTCCGAACCTGAATCCTGCTGCTGTTCGGCCTGCTCTTTGCCCTGATCCTTCTGCTGTTCTGGCTGATTCTGATCGGAGTCTTGTTCCTCAGGAGTATTCTGTCCTTGCTCCCCATCCTGTTTCTGATCCTGATTTCCCTGCTCATTCTGGGATTTATCCTGGTTCTCCTGGTCTTGTTGGTCCTGATCCTTCTTATCCTCCTGTTTCTCCTGCTTATCTTGCTGCTTCTGCTGCTCTTGTTCCGCGAGCTTGCTGTTGACGAACTCCAGATTGTGCTTGGAATCTGTATCACCCGGATCGATTCTCAGCGCCTCCTTGTAGGCTTGAATACTGTCCTCCAACTTGCCCAGCCGATAGAGCGCATTTCCAAGATTGTAAGAGGCTCTGGCCTGAAGCTCAGGCTCTTCCGTCTGCGAAGCCTGGGAAAAGGCTTCAATCGCTTCTTCGTATAGATTCTTCTTGTATTCCGCATCCCCCAGGTTGTAGCGGATCACTTCCGAAGAGGGATCTTCCTCAAGTGCCTGCTGATACTTTTCGTGGGCTTCCTCGAATCGGCCCTCGGTAAACAGACTGTTCCCTTCCAGGACTTTGTCACGGCCTGCCTGACCCATCCCGAACTCAGCCAACAGCCAGAAGCTGATCGTCCATCCGCAGAACAGCGGCCGGAGGCGTACCGATCGAAGAATAGCGAGAAACGTCGAATTGATCATTGGAATCTACCCTGCCAGACTGCTTTTACCTTCCTTCTCTCTGCCAGAATGAGTTCCACGACAAGCAGGAAGAGAGCTATCAGGACGAGAATCTGAAAGCGTTCTTCGAACTGAGTTACCTGGACTGAAGAGAGCGTCTTCTTGTCCATCCCAGCTATATCAGCATAGAGATCTTCGAGTTCGCTCACCCCCGGAGAAGCACGATAGTACTTCCCCCCGGTGAGTTCGGCGACCTCCCGGAGAGTGATCTCGTCCAGCCGGGTCATTACGACTTCACCTTCACCGTCCTTCTTGAATCCCTTCTGTCTCTCCTTGGGTCCCAGGAGAGGAATAGGGGTCCCCTGGGTAGATCCGATGCCTACCGTGTAGATTCGGACTCCCTGGTCCGCCGCCTCCTTCGCCGCCTCCAGCGGTTCCCCAGTGTGACCCTCTCCATCGGTCATAAGAATGAGCACCTTATGTTTCTGTTCCTTTTCAGGAAACAGCGTCAGAGATTTCCGCATCGCAGACGTCAAAGCGGTCCCGGGAACTGGGATCAGGTCGGGCCCCATCGTGTTCAGGAGCATTGTGGCAGCGCGCTTGTCGAGAGTCAGCGGACACTGAACAAAGGCCTCCCCAGCGAAGGCGATCAAACCTATTCGGTCCCCCTCTGACAGGTCTATCAGGGAGCTCATTGCGTGTTTGGCCTTCTGCAGGCGATTGGGTTGGATGTCGCGGGCCAGCATTGAGAGTGAGACATCCAGGGCAATCACAATATCCTGTCCTTCACGCTCGATGGTCTCCACCTTTGCGCCGAACTGAGGCCGGGCCAGGGCTGCTACAAGCAGGGCCACTCCCAATAGCAGCAGCGTCGCTTTCCACCACTGCCGGCGCCGGCTGGCTTCCCCCGTCAATCTTTCCGTTAGTTTGGTGCCGCCGAACCTCATCAGGGCACTTCGCTTCTGGCGAAAAGACCAGAGGAAAAACAGGAAGAGAATCGGCATCAGGCCCAGCAGGTAGAGGAATTCTACTTCTGAAAATCGGAGCAACCTGTCCCCCTGTTTTTCCAGGTGCCAAGTCCCAAGGCACCAATTCCCACACAAGTCCCAAATCTCAAATATTGAAGGAGATTATGGGATCTTTCGAAACCTCGTATTGGCTAGTCCGATCTCACTCAGCAGGAGCACGGCTGCCAGGACTAGAGGGTAACCAAACAACTCCCCGTAGCGCGTGTACTCCTTGACCTCAATTTCGGTCTTCTCCAACCGATCTATCTCGGCGTATGTCTCTTCGAGGCTCTGCCTATCGGTGGCTCTGAAGTAACGTCCACCGGTCAGGTCGGCAACCTTTTCCAGGGTATCTTCGTCGATATCCACTCGGATCTGAGCGTACCTCTTACCCAGGAGTGGATCCTGGACTGGGTAGCGAGCTACCCCCTTGGCACCGGCGCCGATCGCGTAGATGCGAATTCCCAGAGCCTCAGCCATCTGGGCTGCAGTGATGGGATCGATCTCGCCCCTATTGTTGCGTCCATCGGTCAACAGAATCATCACCTTCGACTTCGCCTCGCTATCCCGCAAACGGCTGACGCCCGCCGCCACACCCATGCCGATAGCGGTTCCGTCGTCGATGACTCCCACTCGAATCTCTTCGAGAAAGTTGAGGAGCACGCCATAATCCAGGGTCAGCGGACACTGGGTGTACCCGCGTGCGGCAAACACAACCAGGCCAATTCGATCGTTCTTACGCTGCTTGATGAAGTCGGCGGCTACCTGCTTGGATGCCTCGACTCGATTCGGCTCGATATCCTCAGCCAACATTGAGCTCGACAGATCCAGCGCCAGAATTATGTCGATGCCCTCCGTCAGGAGCTCTTCCTGGGCAGCCCCTGACTGAGGTCGAGCCGAAACGACGATCAGGGCAGCGAGAACCAGCAGGCGCAGCGCAAATGAAATATGCCTGGCGCGTACTGCCGAAGGCCTGTACACGGCCTTGAGCGAGCCAATATGTGGAAAGCGCGCCGCGGGCGCTCCCAGGGCATGCCGCTTGATGTACCAGAGATACAACAGCGGAAGCAGGAGGAAAAGCCAGAGATAGTGGGGATCAGCAAATCGAAGGAACATCTCACGTGACTTGGCTTGTGAACTCTTTAGCAGCCGGGACACTCGGCTCGGTCTTGGCCGACACGGGCCCCTGAAGTTTTTCTTCCTCAATGGGTTCAGCGGATTTCTTCGTCACATCGACAATCTCGGTTGCCCCCTGCATCACCTGTCCGTGTTGCGCCTCTGAGGGCCTGTATTTCGCAAACTTGACCAAGTCGCACAGACTGAAGAACTCCTGAAAGAGTCGATAGGCATCGGCTTCTAGCTTCTCCCCTCGGAGACGCGCCAGAACCTCGGTCGAGGTGAGCTCCATCGCCTCAACCTGGAACCGACGCCCGATGTAGCGCCGTATGATCTCGGAGATCTTGATGTAGTACAACTTGATCATCTGCTGCTCGAGAAAACCCGCATCTCGTAGTTGGCGAAGAGCTCGATAGGCCTCCTCATGGGGCGAGAGCTGCACCTTCTTCGGAGCAGCGATCGCCTCCTCGCTCGTGTCTCGTCGGCGGTACCAGAGGAAGCCGAGCACCCCAAGAACAATCAATCCAGCGGCTATCGCAAACCAGGGCCACAAGGACCACCAGCTCCTGGGTATGGCAACCGGCGACTTGATGTCGAGGATGTCCTCTGCATCAGCAGGTTTGACACTTTCTACGACGAGTTCAATAGCCTCGGAAAAGAGCTCGCTCTTCTGGGTCTCATCCCCAGTATGGTAAGTCAATTTGAAGGGAGGTAACTTGAACTCCCCGGTCGAGAAGATGGAAAGCGAGTACTCGAGAGTCCAAACGCTTTTCCCGTCCTTTACGGCAGGTCCCGTGGCTTGGTAGCTCCTGACCTCGAAGTCTCCGATCTCGTCCGTTTCCTGGGGAAGGTCTACCTGAATCCCATCGTCTGTGGTCACGGTCACGGTGTAGCGAATCACGTCGCCCACGGTGATTCGCGATCGGTCTACCTTCGCCGAAACAGTCGGCTCTGGCTGAGCAGCAGTCAGGGTAGACACCAGAAAGAAGCCGTACAGCCCCCCTCTCAAGAGGAGAAGTAGAGATCCCGGCTTCATCGGAACCTCCGTACTCTGAGACGAAAGAAATGGATCAGAGTTTGAACGTAGGGCAGATCGGTGCTTATGTTGATACTGTCGACACCAATCGATTTGAAGAATTTCTCTCGCTTCGCAAGCTCCTCGCGTACCCTGGCGGCGAAGTCTTCGCGCACTTGGGTATCCCTCGTATCCATGATGAGGCGCTCACCCGTCTCGGCATCCTCAAACTCGATGTATCCCACGTTGGGAAGTTCCAACTCCCGAGGGTCACTGACTTGAATGGCTACCAGGTCATGCCTGCGGCTGGCGACTCGAAGTGCCCGTTCGAAACTCTTGGACAAGAAGTCAGAGACAAGAAAAACCACGCTTCTTCGTCTAATCACGTGGGTCAAGTATTCCAGCGCCATTCCGATGTCGGTCGATTTGTGTCCTGGCTGGAAGTACAAGAGCTCTCTAAGGACCCGAAGAACGTGAGCCCGTCCCTTGCGGGGAGGCACGAACTTCTCAACTTGATCGGTGAAGATGATAAGCCCGACCTTGTCATTGTTCTTAATGGCTGAAAATCCCAGGAGGGCACAGATCTCGACTGCAATTTCGCCCTTCATTCTCTCGCCCGAACCAAACTCCCCGGAGGAGCTGGCGTCGACGAGCAACATTACCGTGAGCTCTCTTTCCTCCTCGAACACCTTGACGAAGGGATGCCCCATCCGGGCTGTGACATTCCAGTCGATACTCCTGACGTCATCACCAAACTGATACTCCCGCACTTCCGAAAAGTTCATTCCGCGACCCTTGAAGACAGAGTGGTACTCACCCGAGAAGACCTCATTAACCAGCCCCCGGGTCGTGATCTCAAGGCGACGTACTTTCTTAAGGATCTCTGTGGGTATCATGGGCTTCAGTGAGCAGTGAGGAGTAGTGAAGTGAGCAGTGGGTTGCAAGCTGTGGCTGTTATCTGAGCACCGACAGACCTGATCACTGCTTACTGCGTACTGCTTACTGCTCACTGCTCACTGCTCACTGCTCACTACTCCACTACTCGATTACTACGGCACTTCGACCGTGTCCAATACCTTCTGCACTACCTCCTCGGACGTCACTTCTTCCGCCTCGGCTTCGTAGGTTATGATGACTCGGTGTCGCAAGATGTCCAGACCGATGGCTCGTACGTCCTCTGGCGTCACATAGCCGCGGCGTTTCAAGAAAGCGTGTGCCTTGGACGCCTTAGCCAGAAAGATGGAGGCGCGCGGGGATGCGCCATAGGAGACCAGGTCTTCTAGCTCCGCCAAGCCGTAGTCTTTGGGTTGTCGCGTGGCGAAAACGATATCGATGATGTATTGCTGCACCTTGGGATCGATGTAGACTTCCTCAACCGTACTCCTTGCCCTGATGATGTCCTCCGGCTTGACCACGGCGTCGGGCTCAGGTGTCGCTCCTCCCGTCATCCGACGCACGATCTCCAACTCTTCCTCCTGGGACGGATATCCCACCACGAGCTTGAGCATGAAACGGTCGATCTGGGCCTCGGGTAGGGGGTAGGTACCCTCTTGCTCAATGGGATTCTGGGTGGCCAGAACCAGAAAAGGATCGTCTAGAGGGAAGGTGGTCTCACCAAGGGTAACGGTCCGCTCCTGCATTGCTTCCAGGAGTGCAGACTGCACCTTGGCAGGAGCTCGATTGATCTCGTCTGCCAGGATCAGGTTGGAAAAAATCGGACCCTTCTTGGTCTTGAAGGTCCCCTCCTTCTGATCGTAGATCAGGGTCCCCAGTAGGTCGGCTGGAAGCAGATCAGGGGTAAACTGGATACGCTGAAACCGGGTCTGGATGGCCTCGGAGAGAGTGCGCACGGTGAGCGTCTTGGCCAGCCCCGGAACTCCCTCCAGAAGAACATGTCCATTCGACAAGAGTCCAATGAGCAGCCGCTGCACCATGTAGTCTTGACCGACGATGACCTTTCCAACTTCTGCAGTCAGGGTTGCAACGAACACACTTTCCTGTTCGATCTTTCTGTGAACTGCTTCGATATCGATACTCATTTCTTCATTCCTTCACACCTTCAGGAGCAGTGACTGCTAGCCCAAAAGGAATATTTTTCCCGGCCGTCACTCCTATTTCACGTACTTCAGTCGAATGGGTTTCGCAAAGGGGATGAGTCTGGTGTGAGAAGCTGCCTCACGGCAGCAACATCTCCGCGCATCGCCCTGAGCACTGTTTCCGCATCAGACTCAAGCTGGCGAGCACCATGATCTGCGCCGCCCAGAGCATACTCGAAGTGAAGGGAAACCGGTCCCAAAAACCCTGACGCCTTCAAAAGCTCGAAAAACTCTTTGAAGCGAACCATCCCCGACCCGATAGGGCAATTCTCAACACTCCAGTCTTCCCCAACCAGCTGCCACCTGAAATCTTTCAGCACCAGAGTATGCGTTCGGGCCGTGACGGCCTTAAAATCCGTGGACCAGCTCAGCCCACCCTCGACAGTCGCATGTCGAATATCGAATTGGCATCCCAGCCAGCGCGGATCCAGACCACCAAGAAGCTCCCGCAGATCCCACACCGAGGCTCCAACATAGCGGCTGCCGGCATGGTTCTGGTAGTCACCGCATATACCGAGGCGTCGGTTGAGCACCTCCAGTTTCTCCAACTTCTTCCTTGCCAGGTCCAGGGTTTCGGAAATACTCTGCGCCGGCTCGTACCGAAAATACCCCATTCGATAGTGACCGATCCCCTGTTGAGCAGCGGCTTCCAGAACGGCAACAGACGCAGGACTTGTCGCATCCGTAATCGCCGTGGTGATCATCGGGATCTCCAGACCGGCAGCTCGAATTGCCTTGATCGCCCGGGGAAGGTCCCTTTTGACCCGGTCTGGCTCGACATGCCCTCCGGGTCGCACGGTCAGATCGACTCCGTCGAAGCCTAGCTCGACTGCCGTTGCTGCCATCTCTTCATAGTCGAGCCACTGCAGGTGCTTCGAGAAAACGCAAAGATTCATCCTGGAACCCGGACTTGCGGCGCTGATTCCAGTCCTACCGATCGACTCAGCGAAAAATCCCGTTGCGATCGCAGCCCCGAACTCTCGGCGGTTGGGCTTCCTTGTTCCCCGTGCGTGCCGTTTGTTCAATGCCAAAACCTTGGGCCAAGTTTTCAGAAAGCCAGATCTCAGGCTCCTTTTCAGGAGAGCAACCCGACCAGATTCAGTGTGGTGATGACCGCCAACAGGAGGAAGAAGAGTCCACCACAAAAGAGGCCTATCCGCATGAACCAGCCTGGCTTCAAGCCAGGCGGGAGCAGCGTCACGTTGACCACGAGCGTATGAAGACAACTGACACCAAGAGCGTAGTTGAAGATGTTGGCTGCAATCTTCAACAGGTCCAGGGGAGGAGCGATAGAGAGAACGATCATGCCGAAGACCGCGTAGCAGATGAGCACACCGAAGTAGACCCCGCGAATCTTGCCGGGATCCAGCTTTCTGAGACGAGCACTCGATGTCCAGAAGACGTCGACCCAACGTCGAACAACTCCATCTGCACTGGTTGCCATCGACGGGGCCAGGACCAGGAAGCCACAGAGCATCGTCATGTACCAGAAAATGTGACCCGAAGAGGATCCCCAGGCAGCTCCGACATGCTGCCTCACACCCTCCGCGGTCATGCCGGCCGCCACCCAGCTACTCGCCTCGGTTCCACGAGGCAGGAACTCAACCGAGAGCATGCTCGGCAGCGCAACCCCCAGGAAGCAAGCTGGCATCCAGACCGCTACCTGATCCCGCACCACATGCCGGTACCACCTGCGCCACCGGGGAAGAGACTCTGCGGTTACCTCGAACACCTTCCCCACATGGGAGAGGGAGATGTTACGCCCGCCGACCACACTTGGAATGGCGCCGACATGGTGCCCCATCCCCCACCCCTGATCTCGGGTGTAGTTGCTGATGGGAGCATTGGAAAGGCCACCACTGCCCGCAATTGCGGCGAAGGCGGCCAGCAGCGCAATGGTGCTGAAGTCGATCTCAGGAACACCTTGTCCGTTGAAGACGGACACAAACAGGTTTGTGGTTTCGCTAGGACCCGTAGGGAGTGACCCGAAGCAAAGGAACCCTCCGAAGATCTCGTACCAGGTTGAAGCACTGGAGTGGAAAATCGCAACAACCGAGAGAAATCCAAGGACCACGACGATCTTGAAACTCATGAGCACTTTCAGAGAGTTGTAGATTTTCCCCCCCACGACCATGGGCACCATCGCTAGCAGAAAGATCAGGTAGGCGAGGAGCCGCATCAGCCACCAGTGCATGTCGTTGTTCATTGGGTCGGGGATCACGCCGCCCAGCAGGACAGATGCGAGTGGTGTGGCCGCATTGGCCGCCAGGTAGGGGAATACCGCTCCGAAATCCAGGAGTAGATAGGCGCAAACCCAGAACTTGGGGCCGGGAAGAATACGGAACTTGCCGGTGAAAATCGGCTCTCCGGTGTAGAGCGTATAGCGGCTGATCTCGATGTTATAGAAGACCTGACCGACGATACTGAGAGTGGCCAGCCACATCAGAGTGCCACCGTACTTGGCGGTCACGGCTGGTCCCATCAGCCACTCTCCACCTCCGATGGCTCCACCACCCAAAACCAATCCAGGGCCCAATAGCGCGAACCAATTTCTCCAAGTGAACCGAGGAGCATCAATCAGTTCTCCCGTCTCCCAGCGAGGCATCTCCCTGGAGCCAGGGTAAGGGGCCTCAAACTGTCCGGTCTGGCCAGCCTCGGGCTCTGAAAGGCCTGAAGATGCGTTTGCAGAATCGTCTACACCTGAAGCTTTTCCGGCTTTGTGGCTGCCTTCGGTCATGGTTGAAACTCCTAACGCCTGTTTAGGGTCTGCGCAAAAATAACTTGGTATTTTGGCATCTCATCTTCCCACCATCTTCGGCCGCTCCTCAATCGCGAAATCCTCAACGTAGACCCGGCTACGCCTGTGGTTTCGCTCAATCGTTTGCGGCCAAATCTGGCGCAAATCTGAGCGCCAATTCTACCAAGTTATTCTTGCGCAGACCCTTAGAAAAGACCGCAGATCCCAGACGGAGCATCTTACCACTCTAAATTGGCGGTTACAGGTGAAAAGGAAGAGGCTGGTGATTACGAGTTGTGGGGCGCGCCCAGCCCGATGAACCCTGGGATTCCGTGATCGACCGCACACAGTGGAGAAGCGCGTTAGTCGATACAGCAGAAGCGATGATAGAACAAACGAAAGCCCGAGAGCGCCACTGCGACCGAGAATTTCTCCAACTCTTCATGGAAGGTGAGTTGAGTCTGGACGACGAACTGACCTTCCTGGTCCACCTCTGGATGACTGCAGACCATGCTGGGATCTTGTCTACGAAGCCTGGAAGTCCAGAGACGCCCATTTGTTCAGAACGGCGCGGAGGATCCCCGTCGAACTGGTGTCTTGATCGCAGCAATCACCTGAGAAAGTCGGAGGCGATTCGCTGAGTTCAGTGTGGCGAAGGGAAACTGGAAGGCGGAAATGTCAGCCGGTAGAGCGGAAGAGATTTTGCTGTCGTCCGGCTCTTTCCACGAAAGCTGGCTTCAAATTGCCAGCGGCTCAAGTCGTTCGCGGCTCTGTTGGACTTGGTTTCGTAATACTGCTAGTTCACCGGTTTGCGGCGCTGCTCACTGCTCAAGTTTCAGGGCAGTCCCGCCCCAGCGGTGCTGCCCCATTCGAGAACGAAACTTCGGTTACGTCTGCCGTGATTGTCGCTACCGCCAATGACGGAGCCGTGACTGCAAAGGAGCGGTCCCGATCACCGATCGGGACATGCCGCAAAAGGGGATGTGATCGGTCACCGTCTGTTTGGTCGGTTGTTTCCGGCACCGGTATACCGGGACCGCTCCTTCGCAGTCACGGCTCTGTCATTGGCGACTCTTGGATGATCTCCTACCAAATGAAGTTTCAGCTTAGTCCCGCCCCAGCTGGATCATTCAGGAGGAAACTTCCAAGGCGGAGCTGCCAGGTTCGGCCCCCGATCAGGGGCCGAACCCTGAAGGGCACGGCTCTGACATCTGGCGATTCTTCATGATCACCTCGCCATTCGAAGCTTCCGTCGGAACCGTTCGCCGCACTTTCCCGGGAGAAGAGACGTGCGACGTCCAGACGTGCCGACGTTCCGACGAATCGTTCAAGTTTTAGGCTAGCTTCCACCGAGGAGACTTCATTCCGAGTTGAGACGGCGGATCTTGATTGCCCGGAACCAGACGGGATCTCCATGATCCTGTAGTGCAATGTGGCCGGTCTTGCTCTGGCCGTAGGCCGGCATCGCGGCGAACTTGCTCTTGGCCACCCTTTCCTTCCAGTCCTCGCTCCACAATTCGTATCCCACGATTTCCTTGCCATTCACCCAGTGCTCGACGTGAGCTCCGTTGACTATGAGTCCGAACTGATTCCACTCTCCTGCTGGTTTAACCACCTCCTGGGAAGCTGGATGGAGCGCGTAGTTCGTGCCCGCTCGAGTCTCCGGCTTGGAGCCATCTCGGTGACGGTCATTGTCCAACACCTGCATTTCCGGCCCGGATTCCCAGGCGCGATCGAAGTCCTCACTCACATGAAAAAAGATTCCGCTATTGCCACCCTCAGAGACCCGCCACTCCACCTTCAGCTCAAAGTCCTGGTACTGCTCCCTGCTGATGATGTCTCCGCCCTGTTCCCCTCCCGAAAAATGAATGGCGCCGCCCCTGATCACCCAGCCTATGGGAATACCTTGCTGTTTGAAGCCACGCCAATGGTCGAGACTGGTACCATCGAAGAGCAATTCCCACCCTTCAGCTCGCTCCTCGGACGTCAAGGCATTTGCTGCCGAGGTGTCTTCCTTAAGCGCCGCTTCGAAGTCTTTGTCGGCCATCTCCTGCTCGTGGTCCCGGCAATACTGCACTGAGGCCAGAAACAGACAGAGGACAACAATCTGAACTACGGTTAAATGGGATCTTCGATACATGGTCTTACCTCCAGCTGAGCCCATCACAGCTCAGTCTCCTCGGTGACCTGAAAGCACTAGACATCCATCCTAACGCTGCCGAACAAACTTCTTCAGCTGCGCGTCTGAGGCCACCTCGCTGACGTAGAGGTCTCCTTTGCTGTCCCCCCAAATGCCATGAGGGTAGGTGCGAAATTGATGGGGCTGGTCACCCGCCTCACCCCACTGCGACAGAATTTCTCCCTGACGATCGAGAATCGTCACCCGATGACGAATCTCTGCCATGAAGATGGTTTCGCTTTCATCGAACCACAACTTGTCAGGTTGAAGGAATCCGGTCCACTCCCGCAAGAATCGGCCGTCTCCGTCGAAAATCTGGATTCGGTTGTTCGCGCGGTCACAGATGTAGACCTGATAGTCGGAATCGACCCAAACGCTGTGGACGAGGTTGAACTGTCCAGGACCAGTCCCGGGTTCGCCCCAGCTGAAGAGTAGGACTCCCTCTGCGGAGTATTTGTGCACTTTCGAGTTCACGTATCCGTCGCTGACGAAGAAACAGCCATCAGGGGCTATTGCCAGGTCGGTCGGGAGATTGAAGGGAAGCCCTGGTGGTCTGGGAACACCGGGGGTTCCCAAAGTCCATTGGAGCTGTCCCTCAGAGTTGAACTTGTGAACGCAATGAGAACTCCACTCTGTACAGTAGATATTGTCGGCACTGTCGATGAAGATTCCGTGGGCGCTCACCAGGACATCGTCACCCCACGACGTCAAGAAGTTCCCATCCGGATCAAAAACCACCATTGGATGCTCACTTCTGCTGTACACGTAAACGCGATCCTGGCTGTCCACCGCCACACCTGGAATCCAGCCGAAGGTCCAGCCAGAAGGTAATTTCGCCCAGTCCGATACTGCCTCGTACCTATACTCGCCATAGCCTACTTGCATTCAGTCCACCTCAAAAAGTTGTTGGATTTCGAATCGAAATTGGATCACTTAGCCCCCCTGATGTCAATCCCGGAAGCTGGTGGACTTCTGCCGTAACCGGAAAAGGCTCCAATACCTGTTCCGGTGATTGGTACAATAGAGAACTATGGCAACGCAGAACAAGGTCTTAGCTATTGTGGGAACATTAGCCTTCGTGGGGTATCTTCTCTATTCGACGATGAGTCTGGACGTTTTCAGCTGTGACGTGTGCATCGAATTCAAGGGTAATACTCTTTGCCGCACCGCCTCTGGAGCCACACGAGAAGAGGCCCAACGTACCGCTACCGACGTTGCCTGTGCCTTGTTGGCCTCTACCAGGACCGGGGGCATGGCCTGCTCGCGTACTCCGCCTAAGAGTCTCGATTGCCGTTAGCCTCCCGATTTTCGGTCAGAACTTCGACACCCCTGGAGTTGGCGGGACGTCAGGTTATTGCCGTGCTATACTTTTCCCGGCTCGTACCCGACTAGCCTGTCTAGTGAGACGCCCTGGCTCGCAGTTTTGTTTTCGTAGGAGAGACAGCGATGCATGTCGATGTTCGAAAATCTGGTGATGTTGTCATTGTCGACCTCGAGGGTCGCTTGGTCGTGGGAGTCGGGGAGCAGCTGCTCAGAGACATCATGAATGAGCTTCTCGCTGAAGGCTGGCAAAAGGTACTCATAAATCTTTCAGGAGTTTCCTGGATCGACAGCGCCGGGATCGGTGAGTTGGTAGCCGGCATCAAGCTGGCTAAACGATTCAACTGTTCGGTGAAACTTCTGCGGGTGGGTGACAGGGTAAAGCACGTGCTCTCGCTCAGCCAGCTTTTACCTCTTCTGGATGTCTACGAGAGCGAGGACGACGCCTTGGACCGATTCAAGGAAGAGTCCACTCCCACCAACCTGGAAGACTGACAGGCCCAACGCCTGAGACGCTCAGCTTCCGCCTCTGAGAATCCGCCTACTTCTTCTTCTGCCGCTTCGCAATCAGGAAGGCAAGGGTCGCGCGACCGATTCGGTCGAGGGCAAGCAGTCGTTCAGATTCGAATTCTGGTCAAGCACAGCGCTACACACTGGATCTCTTGGAAGGGAGTATTGGGAGGAACGCTGTGCTTTTTCGCAATCTTTTAGCATACTCAACTCTCGCTGCGCCCTTCCGTGGAAGAGCGCTTTCGAACCGGCCGCACTTCGGGATACTAGCGTCCTTCTTTGCCACTTCTTGTGACAGCAATCACATAAAGTGAAACATATTTAAGACTAGTGGCACCCTCGACAAGAAAAATTGGTCCCGTGGCAGGGAAGACAGGTCGTCTTATCGTACTCGAACTCCTTCGAGGCGTGGCCGTCGAAGAATTCCATGGTGTGATTCTCAGGGCGAAGCTGAATGCCCTCTAAATGGCAGGTCTCACAGCTGAACGGGTTGTCGATCTCTGAATGGCAGACGAGACAGTCGGACATCTGGGGCATGCCGTGGTCGTCTCTCTCGGCCAAGCCCCTATGGCACGCTTCACACTGGTTCTCCGTCGCCAAATGTTTTCGGATACCGCCCACCCGTCCCAGGTACCTCCCCGAATCAATAGCGCTTGCCAGCAGGGGTGCCAGATTTCCCAGCCTTAGGTGGAACTGGTGGTCGAAGCGGAAGGTCCTTTCGACCGGCTTCCAGCGGAATTCAGCGGGGTCGAGCGCCACCGCTCGGGTGCCATCATGACACTGAACACAGGTCTCGACCTGGGGGAAGTTATCGTCGCCTGAAACCTTGCTATCGGAAACAGATCCATGGCAGTCGTTACATTCAAGGTCTCCCCTTTTCAAATGAACGGGATGTGAGAATTTCTGCTCGCCACGCAAGAGGATGGCCGAGAAGAAAAGCACCAAGAGCACGGCAGGGATAGGGATGCGAATCACGGACTGATACTCCTTGGTGTAGTGGTGCAGTAGTGGAGTGAGCAGTAGTGGAGTGGTGGAGTAGTGGAGTGATCCGTAGGAATTAGTTGCAAGCCGTAGCTGTTGTCTGGGCACCGATCGACTGATCATTGCTCACTACACTACTGCACCACTACACTACTCCACCACTGCTCACGCCACCACTTGATTCTCCCATCATTCCGGCGCTCTAATTAGCAGATGTGGTTACGATCCGTTTCTTCCTGGCTGGTGTTCTTCTTGATCTCTTCCCCTCTCTTCGCCCGGGTCACCGGTTTCGAGATCAGTTCTCGTGAGGATCTGATCGGCGGGAAGTCGTTCGGGCTAGCGGGTCCCTATGAGAAGATCAGCGGCAGAATCCTCTATGCAATCGATCCGGCCCATCCAGCTAATCGACGCATCACGGATATCGATAACGCCCCCACGAATCCGGACGGTGAGGTCGAGTTCTCGGCTGATTTTTTCCTACTGAAGCCGAAACAGATTCGGCGAGGTAACCGGGCTGTGTTCTTCGAAGTCTCGAATCGCGGCGGAAAGGCTCTGTTGCTCTACTTCAATCGGGCCAGCAGGAGCTCTAACTTTGAGAATGCAGCGGAGCTCGGAGACGGATTCCTGATGCGTCATGGATACACCGTGCTCTGGCTGGGCTGGCAGTTCGACACCCCACCGATCAAGGGTAGGCTTCGACTCTATCCCCCAGTCGCTCGCCATGGGAATCGACCGATTCGAGGTCTGGTGCGATGTGATTTCGTCGTGAAGAAAACAGCCCGGGATCATATCCTCTCCGATCGAAACCACATCCCCTACCCCACAGCCGATCCTGCGGCTTCGGAGAACGTGCTGACTGTCAGGGACGACGTGGAGGCCGCACGCCACGAGATACCGCGCTCACAATGGAAGTTCGCACGCTTCCGAAATGGCCAGCTGAGGCCCGATGTTGCCTACGTTTCTCTCCAGGGTGGATTCGAGCCGGGCAAGATCTACGAAGTCGTCTACGTCTCCGAGAATCCCCCAGTCGTCGGGCTGGGGATGGTTGCTGTCAGAGATATGATTTCCCACTTGAAGAACCGTAGCTCCGAGGCCTTATCCATGTTCCGAGGGACTATCGCTCGGGCATTCGGGTTTGGCAGCTCCCAGAGCGGACGCTTTCTGAGAACGTTCCTCTACCACGGTCTCAACCAGGATGAGGAGGGGAGACCCGCCTTCGACGGCATCATCCCCCACGTGGCGGGTGCTGGTCGAGGTAGCTTCAATCATCGTTTTGCACAGCCTTCGAGGGATGCTCAACCCTACGCAAACTTCTTCTACCCCACCGACATCTTCCCCTTCACCGATGTGGAGCAGACCGATCCCGAAACCGGGATCACGGATGGATTGCTCACACATTCTCCCGAAGCTCGATTCCGACCCAAAATCTTCTACACAAATTCTTCCTATGAGTACTTCGGTCGAGCTGCCTCACTAACCCATACGACCATCGACGGGCAGCGCGACGTACCCATGCTGGACAACGTCCGCATGTATCACTTTGCAGGAAGCCAACACGGCCCAGGACCATTTCCACCCGCTATCTCTAGGGGGCAAGAGCCCAGCAATCCAATGGATTTCCGTTGGTCGATGAGAGCGCTCTTGAGGGCTCTGGACAACTGGGTCGTGTCAGACACAGCACCGCCTGCCAGCCGCTATCCCCGCCTGGATCGAAAGACGCTGCTCCGGTTTGAGAACTTGACCTTCCCCCAACTACCGGGCATCAGCTTCCCCGAACGTATCCACAAGGCCTACCGGATCGACTTCGGCCCGAGGTTTCGAGGCGAGGGGATCGTGACGCTGCAACCGCCCCAGGTCGGAGGGGCCTTCCCAATTCTGGTCCCGGCAGTCGACGAAGACGGAAACGAAATCGACGGGATCCGCCTCCCGGACTTGGCAGTGCCGTTGGCGACGTACACGGGATGGAATCTCTTCAACGACTCCTCTGGACCAACGAACAGACTGTCGAGCTTTCAAGGCTGCTACATACCCTTTCCGCGGACCGAGCAGGAGCGGAAGCGGCTAGGGGATCCGCGTGCTTCAATCGCGTCACGCTACCAGAGCCGCGCCGAGTATGTCGGCCTGGTGACCAACGCCGCTCTAGGACTGGCAGCTGAGGGCTATGTGCTGAGTGAAGACCTGCCTCAGATCCTGACCCAGGCCCGACGGCACTGGGACCATCTAATGGGTGAGGACAGGGCCCGCTGACGAACCAGCCACTCTACCAGGCCGATCGTTTGCTTCCCCAAGGGTGTTTTCTGAGCTCATCTTCATCGAGGTCGGTACCCCATCCGAGTCCATCGGGTATTCTCATGTGTCCATCCTCAATCTGAGGTAGCGCGGTGACAAGGTCGTCTTTCCAAGGAACATCGTCTACGTCAATTTCCATGATGCGAACATTCGGCAATACGCCGCAGAGGCTTGCGCTCACGAAAGAGGCCAGGTGACTGTAGTAGTTGTGGGGCGCTATGTTCAGCTCGTATACACTTGCCAGGTCCCCCACCTTCTTCGATTGGGAAAAGCCGTTCCAAGGAACATCAACCATGAACACATCGGCCGCTCTACTCTCGAAATAGGGAATGAAATCACGCATGTAGTAGAGATTCTCTCCCGTACAAATGCGGGTTGAGGTGGACTCCTTTATCTCCAGTATCGCCTTGTGATCGAACATATCGATCTCGAGCCAGAGCAGATCGTAGGGCTCCAGCAGTTTGGAAATCCTCTTACAGGATTCGGGTTTGAAGTTGAAATTCAGATCGAGATTGATATCGACCCCAGGTCCCACGGCTTCCCGGAAGGTCGAGATCAGGGTCTCGATATGCTCCAGGAGATCGGGAGTGACAACCTGGTCGGTGACACCTGGACCGGTGCCGAACCCCGGCATATAGACGGAAGACGGCTCTCCTGGGAACACGATGTTGGTCTTGAGCGCCGTGAAGCCGCGCTCCACGACCTCCCTGCCCAGGAGCGAGATGTCTTCCATACTGCGGAGGGGCGGTGCCTGCAGATACTGGTTGTGCTCGGCCCGTGAGGTACCGCAGTGGGACCAGTAGAGGCGAACCTTCTCGCGCGTCGGTCCCCCGAAGAGCTCCACCACGGATATCCCCAGAGCCTTGGCCTTGACGTCCAATAGTGCCAACTCCATCCCAGCAATACCTTTGGCAGCGATCCCACCCGGACTCTGCCGTGAACCCAGGATCATTTCCCAGAAGCGCATCTCGTAGGGCCGCGGGTCCTGCCCTAGAAGCAGTGGTTTGAGGTCCTGGATCACACCTGCCACAGCCCAGGGATTCTTGCCGTCGCTGCATTCTCCGTATCCCACCAAACCCGTGTTGGTCTGGACTTTTACGAAGACCCAAGGCCTCCAGCCAGCATCTACAACGAAGGACTCGACCTCGGTAATCTGCATGTTCTCTTCTCCGGATCGATGGGGACATCCCCGGGACTTCCAGGGCTCAGTACACTAAGGGCGTGCCTGGGCAGAGGCCGGCCCCCTCAGCAATATTTCTTGAACCAGTCCGTCATCCATTCGAAGTACTGTCGCTTGTAAACGTGCTTGGAATCGGGCTGATACACCTTGAAACGCCCCGGGTGACCCGCGGCATCATAAGCCGCACGCACTACCTGAACCATTTCATCGACACCGCGACGGGGCATATCCTCGTCACGGGTGGGAGCGATGATCATGAACGGCCGCGGACAAATACAACGCGCAACAATCTGGGGGTGGTCGAAGTAACGGAGCAGGTGTGGGATATAGATATAGGAGCTGTGTCGGTTGGTGTCACCCTCATGGATGAGGGCGGCCAGACTTGCGACTGACCCCGCCACTGGAACCGCAGCCCGAATCGCTGGATCGCAGGCCATCCCGTACCAGCTGATATTGCCTCCCAGGGACATACCGGTCAGGCCGATTCGATTCGCCTCCACCGCGGGGTTTGCGGCCAGAATCCTGGCCGCACTGAGGGCCTCATCGACCATGACGCCCATAATCGTGCGACCATAGGGAATCAGGAATCGAATATGTCTCTCCCAATGGCTCACACTGGTACGCCGAGCAGCGGTTCCCCGTAGGGTGATTGAGAGTGTGGCGAAACCTCGGCGCGCCAACTCCCTGGCCCAACCTCTCAGCGGGCCCTGACCAGGTTGATCCCGTTTGAAACCTGGCTCAATCAGCCTCTCCGTGTCCCCTCTGGTTCCCGACATGCAAACAATTCCAGGCAGCGACCGCACTGGGGCATCGATTGGAAGCAGCAAGGCACCTGGGACCTCCTCCCCCAGCGAGTTCCGATACCGCAGCCGAGTGATCTGCAGGCCATCGCTGGTGGTTTCGCGGGGTCCCGCTTCAAATTCGACCCTTTCAGGGGGAAGCTCGACTCCTAGGAGTTCGAGCAGCTTTTCTCGGGTCTTCTCGGGAGCGAGATATTCGGGATAGACGGGTTGCGTATCCTCGGGGATCCGGGGCTCTTCCTGTGCAGCTGCGGGCCCACCGAAAAGAGAATTTCTACTCATGCCGACAAGCGGCGCAACCAGCGGTGCCAGAAGAAAGGTTCTCCGATCTGGTCTCCTGGACGCCTTTTCCTTTACCATATTTCTAACGCTAGTTGTCCAAAGGGCTCAGGTCAAGGCCCTCGGAGATAGAGGAGAAGCAATGAACAAAATGAAAGCTCTCTGGCCGTTTTACCTGGTTGTTCTACTGCTGAGCGGAGGAGCGGCCTGTACCACGTTAAAGGTTCTGGACTATGAAGGCTGGAATCGAGATGAATGGCAGCATCCTCAACAAGTTGTGGAGTCTCTCGGCATTCAGAAGGGAGGCCAGATCGCCGATATTGGCTCCGGAGGCGGCTACTTCACTTTCCGCCTGGAAAAATCGGTTAGTCCCGGAGGTACGCGTCTTCGCAGTCGATCTAGATGAGGGACTGAATGATTACGTCAGGCAGGAGGCCCTGGTTCGGGGTCTCGACAATGTGCAGGTAATTACCGCAAAACCGGAGGATCCGCTACTTCCTGAAGCGGGCATTGACTTGATCTTCAGCTCTAATACCTACCACCACATCCAGAACCGAGCACAGTATTTTTCCAGGGCTCGCCGTCATCTGAGGCCCGGCGGGAGCGTGGCAATCGTCGACTTTGACAATTTGCACTGGATTTTGCAGCTGCTGGGACATTGGGTCGCAAGGGATCAGATTCTGCTAGGGATGACGGAAGCAGGCGACCACCTGAAAAGGGAGTTCGACTTCCTCCCCAGACAGAAGTTCCTGATCTTCGAAACCTCTGACTAGCCACCAGCCGCACTCAATCGTTCAGGGAGAAACCTTGACTGAATACTGGGGGAGATTGTGCTGTGACCGGTCGCTCCTCGGAACGTGGACTCATAATGTAAACAAAGTCGAGTCGCTCCCGACTGTTGGCTGCAGCTGTTTCCGGTACAGGCCACTGCTCACTCCACTACTGCTCACTGCGCACTATTTCCGGACCAGTCGATGGCGACACCAATCATCTCCGGCGCTGAGGCATCCATTCTTCGATAGACGTCTGGAAGCTCTTGCCAGTCGAACCGATGAGTGATGATGGGGCCAACGTTCAGGCGTCCCCGAACCAGTAGATCGAGTGTCAGAGCCTGCGACCGTCTCCGGTCCCAGCGTGTCCCCGGGGCCAGATGCCCGTACGAGGTGCGAATGGATAGATTCTTGGCCAAGTAGGGATAGCCGACTGCGCTGAAGGCCGGCTGGTCGGTATGCCGAGCGACCACAACCACCCTTGCCTCGGGTCGTGCGATGCGAAGACCGGCCTCGATTGCAGCCCAGGTCGAGGCAGCCTCTAATACCAGATCGGCTCCGTCGCCGTCGAAGAAGTCTACTGCCTGCTCCTCAAAACCGACATCCTTCGGACTGCCCGTCCAATCGGCTCCCATGGACGCCGCAACTGCCAACCGACTCGGGTCGAGGTCCACCACCGCCGTTCTCAGTCCAAAGGCCTTGGCGTATGCCAGGGCGGATAATCCAATCAGCCCGGCACCAAAGATGGCCACATTCTCGCCGGGCGAGGGTTGCCCACGACGTAGTGCAATATGAGCCACCTCCAGGATGTGGAGGAACGGTCCTACCTCATCCGGAAGGCCCTCGGGAAGCCGTGTCGCCTGGATGGCCGGACAGGCTGCCACCTGCTTATGAGGTTCGGGCACGAAAACACGATCGCCTCTTGCCAGATCGCTGACGCGCGATCCGACCTGGATCACATCACCAACCATGGAGTAGCCATTCTCGATTGGGAACTCAAGGCGCTGGTTGGGAAAAATGAATCGTCCCTCGGGATCCACCGGAATTCCGCGGTAGACCCTCAACTCGGTTCCCGTGCTAATAGCGGTAGTCCGGGCGCGTACCAGAATTCCATCAGAGGTGCACTCCGGCACGGGCACTTCTTCAAACTCGGCCTGGCGGGGGCCGCGAATCACGAGTCGCTTTGGCATCCGTTCCTCAGTTTCAGAGTACTATAGCTGAGGGTCTGCGCAAAATACCTTGGCATTTTGGCATCTCATCTTCATACCATCTTCGAACGACCCGATTCAGTGGATTCTCCCAGAACGCACACTGGGGCTGGAACCAATCAGGTTTCCCTGGATCACCTGGAAGACTTGGTTCCCACCCCTCTCCTTCGCCACGTAGAGGAACTCATCCGCGACTCGAAAAAGTGACTCCGGAGTGCACTCATCTGCCTCGAGACAGGTGGCGTGGCCCGCTGAAATTGTAACCACAACCGGAATTTCTGCCGGTCCGGAAAAGGATTGAGAGGGTACCAGATTCACGATCCGTCCACTGATCGCCTCTGCCCCGTTGGCTTCGGTGACAGGCAGGAGCGCGATAAATTTCTCTCCGCCGTAGCGGATGGAAAAATCGGTATGCCGGAGTCCCTCCTGGACTACCCTGGCCACGCCGCTGACCACCAGATCTCCGGTGGCGTTCCCGTAGGTGTCGTTGATAGCTTTGAAGCTGTCGATATCGAGAAAAACCAGGCTCAGCGGCTGGTTTTTCTGTGAGGCCTTCTGCAGCTCGCGGGGAAGCGCCACGTCCAGATATCGCCGATAATAGAGACCGGTAAGAGGGTCCGTGTGGATCTGCTCTCTGAGCGCCCGGTTCTCGGATTCGATAAGGTCGGGGGACTTCATGAACTCGGGGACAGACTCGACAGGACGATCCACCAGAACCTGGCGGGTCTGCTCGAGAACATAGGTCGTCGTTTCCAGTGTCCCCATGTTGATCTCAAAAGCAACGGAAACATCCGGCAAGACCTCGGCTATCTCGGCCAGGATCCCTTGCAGCACTTCCGGCTTCATACCCAACGAGGCCTCAGCTATTCGGGCGGCTTTGGAGGACGCTTCCTGGTGATCTTCTCTCAACCAGGTATCGGCGATGTGGCCCGAGAGCGACACACACCGGACCTCCGTCTCCAGGCCCTGCAAGATAGTTTGGTCTTGCTCGTGACTGAATTCAAAGGCACGGCCGAACAGCTCGGGAAAGTTCCATTTGGCCGCAAGAAATCGGCCCAACTCTACGTGTGTCGAGTCCAGATGCTGTCTTTCCAGCTTTTCCAACCGCTGGTGATCTCGATTAGATTCAACAAACAACTTCCCATATTCGTGCGGGTAAAGCGTGTCCAGAGCCAACATTCCAATATCCTGAAGCAAAGCAACCAGGAACAGGGTTTCACTATTGGAAAGCTTCATCCACCGAGCCGTGGTTCGAGCGGCAACTGCACTCAGTAACGAACGCTGCCAGTAGATTTTGTAATCGAAAGGGCCGGAATTGGATCTTCTCAGATTGCAGGTAAGACTAAAGCTCAGGGCGAGACTGCAAAGCGACCAGACCCCTAGCAACGAACATGCCTGCCTGAGACTGGTCACTTCGCGACGCAGTCCGCAGAAGGGTGAGTTCACTACCTGAAGAATCCTGGCCGCCAGAGCCGGATCACGGCTGATCAGGTCGCCAGCTTCCCGCAGGCAGGCGTCTTCCTGTTGACACAGCCCCAGTAGCTGAAAGACGACTCCAGGAAAAGTAGGCAGCTGTTGGCACTCACCGAGCCTCTTCAACAGCTCAGAATTCACCTGATGATAACTCCCTCCTCCTGGCTTATAGGCATCGGTTGGAGCAACTTGAGCCTTCCTGCGGGAGATGCCGAAAATGGAGGTCCAGTCAGCCACCGTCCGTTTGGTTCGTTGTTTCCGGCATCCGTATGCCGGGACCGCTCCTTCGCAGTCACGGCTCTGTCATTGGCGACCCTTGGATGATCTCCTGCCCAATGAAGCTTCAGCTTAGTGGCTCCCCAGCGGTGCTGCCCCATTCGAGAAAGAAACTTCCGGCTACTGGGGATTTGTGCGTCACTGCGTGGGGAAGAGTTGTCCGGCTCTCTCCTCGGAACCTGGGCTCATTTTGCTAACGGCTCAAGTCGTTCGCGGCTCTGTCGGACTTGGCTTCGTAACGCTGGTAGTTCACCCGTTGGTGCACCTTCGAAGGACAGGAGACGTGCGACGTATTCTTGAAGTTTCAGCTTGGGTTGATCGTCGAAGGTCGCAGCATCATACCCATAGGATTGGCCGTCGCTAGCTGATAGGATTCGCTTGGCTCCCAGACTATTGTCTGTATGGAGGTTCGTGGATGGGCAAAGCAATCAATCTAATCGACTACGAAATCCGGGCGGACTCGGTCTATCGGAACATCGCACCGGCTGAGCTCTACGAGCACGCGGTCCTGCGCGACGAATCGATGATCACTTCCTCGGGAGCGATCGCCACCCACTCCGGTGAGAAAACGGGACGGAGCCCGCGAGACAAAAGGATTGTAGAGCACTCAGAGAGCAGGGACGATATCTGGTGGGGTTCCGTGAACATGAGGATCTCGCCCGAGTCGTTCCGCATCAACCGCCGTCGCGCCATCGACTATCTCAACGGCTGCAACCACATCTACGTACTGGACGGCTACGCCGGGTGGGATCTTACCTACCGGCTCAAAGTGCGGGTCATCTGCTCGAGACCCTATCACGCGCTGTTCATGCATAACATGCTTATCCGGCCCAGCCGTGATGAACTGGCTATGTTCGACAAGCCCGATTTTGTCATCTTCAACGCCGGAAGCGTCCCGGCCGATTCCAGCCTCGAGGACGTTGCCTCTAACACGAACGTGAGTCTCAACTTCGAATCCGGTGAAGTCGTCATCCTGGGTACTCAGTATGCCGGCGAAATGAAAAAGGGCGTCTTCACCATCATGCACTACCTGATGCCCAAGCGGGACATCCTCTCTATGCACTGCTCGGCGAACGAAGGAGAAAAAGGCGACGTGTCCCTCTTCTTCGGTCTTTCCGGGACCGGAAAAACCACACTCTCCGCGGATCCCAAGCGGAGACTCATCGGCGACGATGAGCATTGTTGGAGCGACAAGGGCATCTTCAACATCGAGGGAGGATGCTATGCCAAGTGCATCGATCTGTCGCAGGAGAAAGAGCCCGAAATCTACCGGGCGATACGCTTTGGTTCCATTCTCGAGAACACGGTTCAAGATCCAGTTAGCCGCAGCGTGGACTACTCCAGCGACGCCCTTACCGAGAACACGCGCGCAGCCTATCCCATAGAGTACATTTCCAACGCCAAAGTCCCCTGCATCGGGAACCATCCCCGGAACATCATTCTGTTGACCTGCGACGCTTACGGGGTGCTGCCGCCGGTCAGCAAGCTTAGCCCTGCTCAGGCGATGTACCACTTCATCAGTGGCTACACGGCCAAAGTTTCCGGCACCGAAGTTGGCGTTACCGAACCCAAGGCGACCTTCTCTGCCTGCTTCGGTGCGGCTTTCCTGGTCTGGCATCCCATCAAGTACGCCGAGATGCTGGCGGCAAATATCCGGGCCCACGGCACCAGGATCTGGCTCATCAATACGGGTTGGACAGGCGGGGGCTATGGTGTCGGGGAACGGATCCGGTTGCAATACACGAGGGCTATCATCGATGCCATCCATGCCAATCTGCTGGACGACGCCCCGACCGTCCAAGATCCTGTCTTCGGACTGTCTGTGGTGACGGCTTGCCCGGGGTGCCCTGACGAGATCCTGATCCCCCGTGAAGGCTGGACGGACCCGACCCAATATGACAAGGCGGCAAACAGGCTGGCGGAATCGTTCCGTGAAAACTTCAAACAGTACGCAGAAGCGGCGACTCCGGAGATTGCCGCAGTTGGACCCATGCTGGCACCATTGGCACCGGCCACCGATCAATTGCGAGAACTGTAGTCAACCCAGACTGGGGAAGCCCAGGCCAGTTCGCCATTCTCCTGCAGGACTCGTAGATAGTAATAACTGGTCTCGCTCCCGACATCGGCACCCTCGAGAAATTCAAAATCGACACGTTCCTGCTGCTGCGAGACCTGATAAACGATCTTCTCGTCCTTGATAACGTCGATCCTCGCAATCGTGTCGGTGCCCACGATCGTAGCCTTGATACGCAGGGGAGCCGAGCTCACGAATTCCTCGCCCATCAGATGCTCCCCATCGGAGCCGAGATAACGGACATCCATGATGATGTTGTCGGTCGCCGCGTAAGCTCGACGTGCCCGAATCGCCTCCATGAGGCTCTCTCGAGTAAGGCTCTCCGCCAGCAGGCAGGCGTAGCTCATGTGCGTCGAAAAATGGTCGGAAGAGGCAATGAAGCCTAGCCTGTAACCCTTTCGAAGGGCGTTCCAGACATGGCCCGGCTTCCATCCCTCTGGCGCTGGCTCGAGTGTCTTGGGACGGGGGGCTCCCGGATGCTCATAGGTGTCCCTGAGTCCCTGATAGATCTCAACCAGATGCTCTACCTGTGGATCGTTGTCCCGCCAATCGGTCCCACCGCCCCCCACTGAAGTGTGGGGAATCGAAGTCCCATCGTAGCGGCGCAGATACCAGAAGAGCCTTTCTGCCCCCTCCAGTCCTTTATTCTCCTGTCCTAGAATGGGTAGTATCGGTCGTCCCCGTTCCACGAAAATGATGTTGCGGTGCCCATTGGGGAACAGGGCAGATCTCTCGTAGCTATAGAAGGCAACAAACTTATCCTGCTGTAGCAGATCGGCAAACTTCTGGCTGCGCCACCAAGTATAGGACTCGGCCACGTGGTCGGTGTGATCCGTGATTCCCAGAAAATCCAGTTGGGCGGCATCCCGAGCGTAGCGGTAGGCGTCGAGCAGGGATCCGTCCCCGCCACCATCCACTGAGATATCGGTGTGCCGATGAAGATCCCCTCGATAGATGGAAAAGGTCTTGCCCCCACTTTGAATCCGATAAGACTGAATCTGTCTGGTTTGCTCGATCTCGTTTTCATGAATCGGATCGAAGCTGGGGACCGGCTCAGGTGTGTAAGCCTCTAGCTTGAGCTGATCTGCTACGGCTCCAACCTCGAACTTAGCCATCATCACCTGATTGTGCTGCTGCATGTAGGATTTCGTGTTCCGGCTGTCGGTTGCCCAAGCCAGCCAGAAACCGCCCTCGGGGTCGAGTGAGGACTGCGGCATCATGTCGTTTCGGCCGCTACTGCGAGGTAGATACATAGGCTCAGTCCAGTCAGAGCCCTGATATCGGGTCGCATAGATATCCCAGCGGGGAAAATAGGAGGGTCCCAACTTCCCTCTGACCTCCCGGGTATCAGGCTGCCGGAGGGTCATCTTCCGAACGAAGAGCCAAGGCTGACCTCCGGGACCGACCTCGAAATGTGGGAGTTCCCACTGGTCTCCAGGCAGCACCTCCGATAAGGAGCCTACCGGGCGAAGGATTTTCTCTCCGTCGAGACAGACGACCTGCAGCCACCTGGATTCGTGTAGCTGTGTCCCCACGCGCGTTGCGAGCTTGCCGGTGTCTTTTCCCCATTCCACAGAAGACTCCTGCCAAGCTACCCAGAGCCGATTCTTCTGATCGAAAGACAGGGACGGGTTGGCCTCGAAGCGTTGGGTAGAAGCCAGCCCCCGCACTGGACCCCATTTACCGGAATCCATCCTCCTGACGTAGACATCGTAGCTGCCGCTCGCATAGCCATCCCAACCCACCGCGACTGAGCCGTCCCTTCCAGCTGCCGCGGTCGGCCACCAGTTGTTCCCTGCTCCTGCGGGACCGTCACTTATGTGAACCCGCTGCGACCACCCCGAGCCGTTGAAGTGTTTGCCTGCAATCTGACTGAACCCGTCAAACATCGTCTGCCATATCAGCCACAGCCGATCCGCCGAGTCACGCACGACCCGGTGATAGATGTCCGGCCCTTTGCTCTGGGTCAATCTCTCACGGGATGTCCAGCTATTTCCATCGAAGGCCCGCCCGTACAGGTCCCAATTACCTTCAACTTGCATCGACCAGATGGCCCAGACTCTTCCGGAAGCATCCTCTCCCAGAGCTGTCCGAAACACATCGACTCCTTCCACGAGTCTGATGGGATCCCCCCACTGCTCGTCTATCCGCCTTCGGGCATAGACCGAATCGGCTTCCTCAGCGTATTCCTGCCACGCCATCCACAACTCTCCGCCTCCCCTCGCCAACACCGCGGGATAATCCTGCTGACCTGTCGGCACCTGGACCGGCGAGAAAACGGAGGGAACGACTTCGATGCGGACCGCTCCATCCAGGAAAAGCGCCGGCTGAAACGGCTTGATATCCCCAGGACGGAACTGGAGTGCCCCCTTTTCCATCTCCAGCTGGAGAGGAACGTTGCCAGGATTACGCCAGACCTGAAGCAGGAGGCTGGGAAGTTCGAGCTCGAAGTCGCTTGGATCTCGCATCCAGGCGGGCCGAGTGCTGCACACCCAGGAAAGACCATCGCGAACGTAGTCGTTGGGAAACTTGGGTTCCTCTGATGCCTGGTAGTTGTGCTCCCGGAGCAGGTCGGGTTCCACTTGGATAACTTGCCCTTCCTTCAGCAGGAGCCGACCATTCCAGGCCTGCGGCTCCCGATCCCTCAATCCAAAGGTTATCCGGAAGGACGCACTCGGAACTGGAATCTGCACAGCATCTGAAGCTGGGGACAGATTCTCTGAGGGAGGCTTGCACTCCGCCAAGCCTAAAAGGACGAGAATCAAAGGGGCACACTGGAGACGGTCGTTCAATCGCATCATCGCTCCTCACCCGCTATCGCGCAAACTCTTACCTCCTATCGACCCGACAAAATATCTCAATTACCGAGATCGCTTCCGCTTTGATCCGTGCTCGACGTTCGCTGCCCCGCTCGTCCTCCGCTGCCACCCTTCCCCAGGTCATTCAGCAGATTGCGAATATTTCCATAGCCCTTGATGGCAACGACCAGAGACGCCAGAGTGAACACTCCAATGCCTGCGCAGAGGACGATCTCCCAGACAATTTGCCAACTCATTCCACAGGGGCCTCGACGGACGACTGTTCGTCCGGATAGTGTAGGGGTTTCGGCTTGGAAAAGGGAAGCATGGATCCTATCCCGATACCGACGAATCCGAGTGCAAAGCTATAGAGGCCGCGCTTTCCGATCGATGGGAAGAACTCTACGAGGGTGCCTGCCCATCCAATACCGAACTGGGTCAGGGGTAACGCCGCCCCCAGGGTAAAACCGAGGTACGCCCCAGCGGCAGTCGCTCGCTTCCAGTACAGTCCGCCCACCAGAACGGCGAGCGCCCCTGCATAGTAGATCGTGGTGGTCTGCACCAGGTATCGAAAGGCGGCATCTTTCAGCTCGTACCACACGCCAAACACCAGCAGAAGCAAGCCAATCAACATGACACCGATCCGAATCAAACGGATGCGCGCTCGATCCGTCAGTTCACGTCCGATCAAGGGAGCAATCAGGTCCTGCACGATGATGCCGCTCCAAGCCAGCAGGTAGGAGTCATGAGTCGACATCAGGGCGGCACATTCCGGCTGTAAAGAGCCCGATGACACCCATGGGAAGGACGACAGCCAGGAGCTCGGGCATCGCCGTCAAAGGAGACTCCGGACCCTCTTTCCCGACGAAGTAGATCGCCGCGCAGACACCCCACGACATTGGCAAAAAGGCGCGCCCCAGAAAAGCCAGCCCGGTGTAGGTATAGACGGTTCAATTCACGGCTGGGCTCCGGGCCGCCAACGCCCTTTGTGCTACCGGCTGCCACAGAAAGGTTCCACAGACCGCCAGAACGGCCCAGTAGCCGATAAACCACCAACCCAGGTCCGGATTCGAAAACGGATCGAAGCCGCGCTCACCAAAATGCTCGGCCACCCGGTCAAACGTCCCCACGAAGCCGTTCTCTCGAAACACCAGGAAAGTAGCCAGAAGAAGTGCGATCGAAAGAACCAAGAACTGGATGTAGTCGGTAATTACAACCGAAGCCATCCCTCCCAACACCGTGTACACCAGGACCACGATCACCAGGACCGTCATGGTGAGATTGAGGTAGGAAGGCGGAATGTTGGTGGCGTGTACCAGGAAAACGGCCCCGAGCTTGAGGAACACTCCCATGTTCAACAGGCCCGCGATCAGCAGCAGCGAAGCGGCCAGGACACGGACACCGCGACTGTATCGCCTTTCGAAAAACTCGGTAACCGTGAGGACGCGCAGGCGACGGATGTGGTCGATCACGAAGCCCGTCTGGCCCACCACCACATAAGCCGCCGACCAAACAATGTCGACGATGAAAACCGAGAATCCGTGCCGATAGCCCTGTTAGGCAAAGTACATCATCGTCACCAGACCCAGTTCCGTCCCCACCGGGGAGGCGATCCCCAGGTGCACTCGGGGTTGACGTCCTGCGACCAGGAAATCGGCGACGCTGGAGACGTACTTACAAACGATGAAACCGATGCCGAAGGCGGACAGAACGTAGAGGGAAACGATTACCAATCGACTGCAGTAAAGCTCATCTCGTGGTCATGCCTGCTTCTGAAGTCCGTAGATCCTGGAGTCGATCCTGCCCCCAACCAAGAGAGCCAGACTCGAGAGATAGAACCAGACAATCAGAACGATGACCGCCCCCAGGCTTCCGTAGAACATCTGATACATGCCAAAGCTGTTCACATAAAGGCGAAAGCCTAGAGATCCGAAGATCCACCCCAGTGTGGCAACAACGCTTCCAGGAGAGAAGATCCTCCAGTAAACCTGGGGCTGGGGAAGAGCGTAGTAGACAGTATGTATTCCAATGTTCAAGAGCACGAAAAGAAGTATCCAGCGAATCGCCGTATAGAGTGCTCTTATCGGGGCACTTTCGACCATGAGCGTAATCAACCAATCACCCCAGACCAGGAGAAAGGCCGATAGGATGATGAACAGGGAGACCAGTATCGTCACTCCGACCGAGAGGAAAAATTTTTGCAGGTAGGAGCGACTGTCTTCTACTCCGAAGACACGGCTGAGAGGTCGGATGGTTCCACTGAAAGCCAGAGAGGCAATCAAGAGGGTAAGAAACAGCCCAACTGACAGAATTCCGGTGTTCTGGGAGCGGGCCAGAGGGAGAACGATCTCCGTCACCACGTTCTCGTAGGTGCTCTGCGGCAGGAAGGCGTTGAGCTCGCCCAGAAACTTGCCCCATAGGTTGGGATCAACCGGAATGAAACCGATCAGCGCGCTCAGAAACAAGAGAAAAGGAAAGAAGGCCAGCAAGAAATAATAACTGACCTGGGCAGCCATCCCCCAGAAGTCATACTCGTTGATATCGGACCAGATACCGATCCAGAATGCTCCTTTGCCCAAGCTCCGAAAGGCAAGGAGATCGATTTGCATGCGGGCGATAGTTTACCATACTCACGAACGCCGGCTTCCGGCTCGGGAAGGCTGAACTCTCGTGGAATTCAGACTAGAGGAAATCGAGCTGCTCTTCGCTAGCTTCATCTCGCTCTCTCTGGGCCCTCTGATCTACCGAATCTCGCGCAATCGACTCCCAATGCTCTCGCTCCTGGACGGCTTCATCTTCGTCTGCATCACCGGACTCGTTGCACTCAGCATCCTTCCCGCGATCCTGGCCCGAGGTCACTGGTGGTCGCTGCTATTCGCCTTTATAGGAATGTTCGGTCCAACCTTCACAGAGAAGATCTTCAAGAAGGGGGCCGATCGAGCCCACTCGACGGCTCTCGTTCTGGGTCTGATTGGACTCTGCACCCATGCCGCGGCCGACGGTGCCGCTCTGACCGCTTCACACCTCTCGCCAGACCAAAGCCAGCACCTGCTTCCGTTTGCAGTAATCCTGCATCGCTTGCCAGTCGGACTCACCATCTGGTGGCTGGTACGCCCCATTTTCGGCATCCGGATCGGGCTGGTGGTTTTCGCGCTTGTCATCATCAGCACCACCCTGGGGTTCGGATTGGGTCCCCAACTACTTGTAAGCCTATCGAGTGAGGCCATGACCTGGTTCCAGGCCTTGGTGGCGGGCTCCCTGGCACACGTGGTCTTGCACCAACCCGGAATGAAATCTCAACTCATTGCACAGGCAGGATCTGTCAAGAAAACCGGTTGGTACGAAGGCACCGGAGCCTTGTTGGGAATTGGGCTCATGGCAGTCTTTCTGAGTGGGGAAGAATCCATCCACGGTTCGATCAACCTTCCCATATTTAGAACCTTTCTGGGACTCGCCTTACGCAGTGCACCCGCCCTACTTCTGGCCTATCTCGTAGCCGGCTTCATGAGCTCTTTTCTTTCTCAATCCTCAATCCGATGGATGAACAAGGGAGCAAACTGGACCCAGGCTCTGCGCGGAATGAGCCTGGGCTTGCCCTTTCCTATCTGCTCCTGTGGAGTGGTACCGCTTTACCGCACCCTGATTCAGCGAGGAGCTCCAGCTACCGCCGCCATGGCCTTCCTGATTTCCACTCCGGAACTGGGCTTGGACGCCGTACTCATGTCCATCCCCTTACTGGGAACACAGATGACGGTGGCGAGAGTCTTAGCAGCGGCAGTGGTTGCCTTTGCCGTTGGCTGGATCGTCGGAGGGCCGATGACTCGTTCCTCGAACCTCGAGTCCGAGAGTCAGGAACGTCTGCCCGTGGACGAGGGGAAGACCTGCGGCCAAAAAGTCAGCCAGGCACTGAAGGTGGGGCTGGGGGAGATAGTCGACCATACGGGCCCCTGGATCCTATTGGGATTGACTCTGGCGGCGATTGCAGAATCCTTCCTCCAACCAGGGCGGCTGAGTGCGCTGCCTTCCTCCTTCGAAGTAATTCTCTTTACCCTCTTGGGCCTGCCGACGTACGTCTGTGCCTCCAGTGCCACACCCTTCGTTGCGGTGCTACTCGCCAAGGGAGTCTCACCGGGAGCAGCCTTGGCGTTTCTGCTAACGGGACCCGCCACTAACGTGACCACCTTCGGTGTGCTGGGAAAACTGCATTCGAGAAGAATCGCCTTGAAATTCAGTCTAAGCATCGTTCTTTTATCTGCGGGCCTGGGCTACCTCACTAACGCCTTGCTCCCCCAGTTTGAGAGCGTGACCTTGAGCGGCAGGACTGTCGAGTCGGCCTCTCTGCTGGAGTTGCTCTGTCTCATCTGCCTGGCTTTCCTCTACGCCTGGTCTTTGCTGCGAAGGGGGATTCGGAAGTTCGTGGGAGAAATATCCTTCCGCGGACAACACACCTGATTCGTCTGAACGTCTGAACGTCGCACGTCTCTGCTCGGAACATCGACCGGCGAGGGTCCCACCGGACAATGCGTAGACGCAAGAAACTTTGGCGTTCGCTGTTCGGCGTTCTGCGGTTTGTGATTTGGCCTTTCTTACTTCGGAGGAGGCAACCGATGAATGATGAACCGCAGAATATCGAAGGACCGGGACCGGTTTGCACAGGAGTTTCTTCTCGAATGATCCAGCGCCGCCAGAGACCCTACCAATTATCCGCTCGTCGGTACTCGGCAAAGCATTTGAGCAGTCCCTTTTCGCCTGGGACGGAAAGGCCGTGCTCCATGCCCAGGATGCCCCGATACCCAGTATCGTAAATCGCCTTGAACACGTTCTGCCAGTTGACCTCTCCGGTCCCGGGTTCCTTTCGGCCGGGTACATCGCCCACCTGGAAGTACCCGATGTAGGGCAGGTGCTTCCTGATGTTGTTGATCAGATTTCCTTCCGAAATCTGCTGATGGTAGATGTCGAAAAGGATCTTGACCTTGGGGCTTCCGACGGCCTCCATGATCTCGGCTGCTTCTTCGGAGTACACCAGGAAATAGCCGGCGTGGTTCACCAGCACGTTCAACGGTTCCACTACGATTGTCAACTCAGTGGGTTCCAAAATCTCGGCGGCCGCCTTCAGGCCATCAATCACATTCTGCTTCTGCTGGTTGCGTGGAATCGCTGGTTTTTCAGGACCGGTGATCACCGTGCAAAAGTTATTTCCGATGATCCGATGGTACTCGACCGCTTTGCGGAGATCGGTAAGGAAGTTGGCACGCTCTGCCGGATCGCAAAGACCGGCTGTTTCCCACCCGTTCGGATTCGCAACGAAGATACCCATTTCGATCCCTAGAGAGTCGAGTTTCTTACGCATCTCACCGACCTCGGCTCTCGGATGGCTCATCAATCCGTTGTACTCGATCGCGAAGAAGCCGTGCTGGGAGAATTTCTCCAGACGTTGGGGGATACTCAGCTCATCGGCCAGGAACCCGAGCCGAGGAGCGTATTTGAAATGCAGTCCTTCTTTTCCTCTTTCTCCCCTTTCCGCAGACACTGCCTGGGCAAGCTTGCCTGCACCTAATAAGGAAAGCCCCGCGCCCGCTGAAGACGTGAGAAATTCTCTTCTTTTCACCGGCTCCTCCTAGTGTTGTTTCAAAATTCGGTAGGTCGACCTGGAATCCGGCGTCCTTGCCTATTTCCCATAGAGCAGGTAGCAGGTCTTGCAGGCATCGGGGAAATCCTGGGTCACGAATCCCCGACGAAAGGTCTGAAAGGAATCATCTTCCCAGACTTCGCGGAATGTCTGTTCCCGGATGTCGCCAAAGAACAATGCAGAGGGCGGGTAGAACTCAGACTCGAAGTATCGGCTGACATGATGACCAAAATGGCAGCAAGGGGCCACTCTCCCTTCGTAGGAAAAGTAGACTGATTCCAGTGGGGTGGCCAGGCAATGACGACCCTTCATCTCCCCAGTCATGGGAAGCTCAGAATGTATCCGCACCTCGATCCCAGACTCGTTGGCCTGCACCAACACGCCCTCAATCTGCTTCTCCAGACGTTCCATGGGACCACGGTCCTGATTTCCTGACGCCAGGCCATGCTTCAGGAAACTCCGCTCCCAATCATCGAAGTGGGAAAGAACGTTGAGTTGCTTCAAGTGCAGCACACGTGTTCCCACCATATTCATCCAGGGAACGATCAAGGGCAGATCAGACGCGTTGGCCTGCTGAATGGTGAAGGCAACCGCCAGTTCCAAAGAACTGCCGGCCTCCTGGATCAGCTGGCTCAGCTCCTTCAGATTCTTGGTGATCTGCTCGAAAGAGGCGCCCAGGCGAATGGCATCGAAGGTCTGGGGACGCATCCCATCTACAGAAACAGTCAGACGATCCATGCCCGCTGAGATCAGCGCAAGACCGTTCCTCCGGTTCAAAACGGTGCCATTCGACGTCATGCTGATGACACATCCCTTGTCTTTGGCGGCTCGGATCATGTGGTAGATTTGAGAGTGGAGCATCGGCTCACCCCATCCCGTGAAGTCCACCGTGTGGGCGTAGCCCATCGCCTCATTGATCCGCGAGTAGGTATCCATCGACATGTCGAGATGAGGGTCCTCGCTGGAAAAGCGGGGGCACATCTCACAACCCAGATTACAACGGAAAGTAGGCTCGAGATTGAAGGAAAGCGTGTTGTCCTGCACTTGAATCATCCAGTACAGGTCAATGATAACAGAAGCGCCCACACCTGCTCGCGGCGGGAGTCTGCTCGACCAGAAACGGTCGGCCGTAGGGAGAGTGGACAGGGACTCAAGAAGAACTGGCTAGAACCAGACCGAGGCTACGTTGGAATCCGAGCTCTTCCCGAACTGGTTGAAGGCTCGCACCTTATAAGTGAAAGCACCGGTGATATATTTTCCGACCTCGTCGGTGAAGCGAGTTGTATTAGCCCCAACCATGCCGACAAGCCGAAATTCTTCGGCATTGTCGGACCGGAGAATCTCGAATCCCAGCTCGTTGCCAGACTGATCCAGCCAAGTAAGGTCAACCATGGAAACCGCTCCCTTATACTTGCTCTTGGCGTTCAGATCACCAGGATTGTCGGGTGCGATCTTATCTTCCGCTCCGAACATTATCCCGCCGGACCAGGTCATACCCACTATCAATACTGTTTGTAAGAATCGTTTCGCTAGCATTAGGCTTATCCAGATGGCGAAAGAGTGCAGGAGTTGCATTTACGTCCGACATGAGGCGCGCGGCCTCCAGATTTAGGACCTTCTACCGGAGCCTCCCGGCTTTACATGAACGCCGGCCCTACGCTATTGTTTGCCTAGATTAATCGGAATTTTACGATGGCCGAAATGAGCTACTTCCCAGTGTTTCTCGATCTGAAGGGACGCCTTTGCCTGGTAGTCGGAGACGGCGATCTTGCCGAGGAAAAAGCGAAAGCTTTGGATCGGGCGGGGGGCCGCGTTCGGCGGTCAAGCGAATTCGTGCCCGACGAGGCCAGGGATGTCTTCCTTATCGTGGCCATCGTGGAAGACACGGCGATCGCCAAAAGAATCAAGGACTTCGCCGAAGAGCATCGGATCCTGGTCAACGTCGTCGATCAGACAGAGTACTGCAACTTCATCGCTCCTGCACTGGTCCACCGAGGGGACCTTGTGATCGCCATCTCTACCTCGGGTAGCAGTCCCGCTCTTGCCAAACGGATACGTCGGCAACTGGAGTCCCAGTTTGGACCGGAATACGGAGACCTGCTCCAGGCCTTGGGGGAGATCCGCCCTCGGGTGAAGGAACGTTTCTCTTCCTTCGATGACCGCAAAGGCTTTTTTTCCCACCTGGTGGAAGACTTGGATCTGCTTGAAGCAACCCGCCGCCAAGGTCCATCAGAGGTGCGGGCGCGCATCGAGCGGGCTCTGGAGGAGAGGTGAAGTGAGGGGCCTTTCCTCCCGAGTAGGCAGAGTCTTCCTGGTGGGCTCCGGGCCCGGTGACCCTGAATTGCTCACTCTCAAAGGCCTGCGCTGTCTCAATCGGGCTGACGTTGTCGTCTACGACCGGCTGGTTGATTCACGAGTACTGAACTTGTCGCCAGCTTCAGCCGAGAGGATTCTCGTCGGCAAGAAGGGTGGACACTATAGCTTCCCTCAGGAGAAAATCAACGAGTTGCTAGCCTCCAAGGCTCAGGAGGGAAAACAGGTCGTGCGTCTCAAGGGAGGAGATCCCTTCGTCTTCGGCAGAGGAGGAGAGGAGGCTACTTTCCTGGCCGAAAGCAAGATCCCCTTTGAGATTGTTCCGGGCGTGAGCTCAGCCCTGGCTGTACCGGCGGCGGCAGGCATTCCCGTCACGCATCGAGACGTCTCCTCCTCGATTGCCATTATCACGGGTCATCAGGGCACCGATACAGAACAGCCTATTGAATGGGAGAAGTTAGCGACAGCTACCGATACCCTGGTCGTACTGATGCCCTTGGGAAACCTTCGAGGCATCGTTTCCAAGCTGGTGCTTCACGGACGCCCGCTGGACACACCGGCTGCCTTGCTCGAGGCGGGAACTCTGGAAGGTCAGCGAGAGGCCATAGGAACCCTTCGCTCCATCGTCAGGGAGACCGAACGGATTGGGATCCAGTCTCCAGCTCTACTCGTGGTCGGGCGAGTGGTGGAATTTCAACCCCTTATCGGGCAGTGGCTTCGAGAGTTGGAAACGGCTGCCTCCGCTTCCCCCGATCCCGGTCCCTCGAGACGCAGCCGCCAAGGCTGAACCGCTACCGAGCTTCAAGTTAGTGCCCCCCCCGCTGCGCTGCCCCATTCGAGAAGGAAACTTGGAGTCCCGGCCGTGGCGGCGGTCTCCAGGCCGCCGTCCGAGCCAAAGGCTCGAAGGAATACTTCGGTCTGGAGGCCAAAGCTACGTTTGCCAATGAAGTTTCAGGTAAGTCCCGCCCCCAGGAAGCCCTGGCCCCATTCGGGAAAGAAAGTTCCGGCTACTGGGGATTTGTGCGCCACTGCGTGGGGAAGAGTTGTCCGGCTCTCTCCTCGGAACCTGGGCTCATTTTGCTAACGGCTCAAGTCGTTCGCGGCTCTGTTGGATCGCCGAGGGTTGATGGTGGGCGATCCTGTTCGATGGCATCGATCAGATTGGGCTCGCCGTCGGGAGTGAAATGCCAGTCATCGACCACCAGCTTTTCCCACTGCCAGGGTGGGCTTGAGTCCACCTCTGGTCGCGACATAAGCGATCAGGTCAAGGATATCTTGGGAAGAGGCGGTGCTGAGCAGACCTTCCGGCATGACTGAAATCGTCGATTCCCACCTCTCCTTGATGCTGTTCTTGGAGATCTCTACCGAATCCTCGCTTTCGAGAGGGTTGGCGACCAGGCGGACTACATGCTCATCCTCGTAGGTGACGACGCCGCTGAGGATGACACCCCTCTCCGTCGTGATGACCTGGACCCGATACTTCTCGTCCATGACAGCGGAGGGCTCGACGACCTCTCTGAGCAAAGCCAGCCGGTCTAGTTCTCCGGAGGCCAACTTGTCTGAGACCAGGGTCAGGTCAGGACCCGTCTGACCTCCACTGCCGTTCATCTGATGACACTTGCTGCAGGAAAGCTCCGTGAACAAGTGGGCCCCATTCTCGAAGTTTCGGTCTGCGTCGAGACGTCCTAAAGATCCGGCCAGGTCACTTAGTTTCCAGGCTTTTACGAATTCCCTGGAGTCGATATCGGCGGGCTCGGCCGCCGCCAGAACATCTGGGGAGATTTTCTCAAGATCATCGACGACGTGCATGGTTCCGACCATGGTGCGCCAGTGGCCAGGGAAGGTGCAGACGTACGGATAGTCTCCCAATTTCCCAGGCGCCGTAAATTGGAGCTTTTCGATCTGCTGGGGTTGGAGCAGCTTGGTGGCGTAGAGGACCTTTCGCGTCTTGGGCACGAACTGCAATTCGAAGGCATCGGGACGCGTAGCCATCCGCTCGGCCGCCATCCCTACCTCGACCAGTGAACCGGGGGCGGTAACCAGCAGGTTGTGGGGCATGATGTCCACGTTTTCAAAGACGATCTCGACCGGCCGCCCTGCTTCGACGAAGATTTCCTTCCTGTCGTACTGCATCCGGTTCGGGAGGGGTTTGATGGCGATTATTGTGACGGCCAGATCCGACAATCGGACGGCATATTCTTTGGATTGATCCGCAGGAAGCAGGTCCGTGAGTTCCCCCCCCAGCTTGGCGGCATTCAGGGCATCCTCTGAGGTGCGTCGCCGAGGCGGAAGTGAGGCCAGGTGATCCACGATTCCTGCTACCAGGGGAAGGAGATCCTGCTTGGAGATCTTTTCCCTGGGCAGCTGCTGGACCGCTCGAATGGCCGCTACACGCATCCTGCCCGAGGAGACAAGCTCAGCCAGCAAGTGAAGCGACTCGGTCTGGTAACTGGGGATCGAGGGCAGCGCCTCGATGGCAGCTGTGCGTACAACTTCGGCGGCGGACCGGGACTCTGCCGTCCTCCCGGCTAGCTGAGGGGGAAAGTTGCGGAGGAGCCCCTCCAGTTTTGGATGAGTCTGGGAACGCAATCGAGGATCCGAGATCAGAGGGATACTCTCGGCCAGGTCCTGCAGTGCTTGGACCGAGCTCGAGGACCGCTTCCACGAGCCTTCCACCCCCTGATCTGCCACGATCAGCGCGACGTTGGCAAGCCGGCGGGTTGGCGCAAGCCGGGCAGATGTTAGCAGCCCCTCCAGACCACCGCGGCTGGAATTCAGCTCCGAACCCGATCGCCTCTCCAGAATTTGGCCTAGATCGAGTAGAATCGGCTCGGCCTGGGACGAGTCTCCCCGATCGACCAATCGTATCGCCGAAAGAAGCTCCGATATCTCACCGGACTGGTTCATCTTGGCCAGACCGCTCAAAGCTTCCAGGCGGTACTGCTCTCCTATTCCAGCAGTAGAAAGCAAAGCCGTGTAGACGGACCGATTCCGTGCGGTATTCTGAAGCTCGCCAGGGCTCAGGCGCTCCAGGAGATACTCGGTCCCCTTGGGGTTGTCTGCCAAGAAGGGTTGACCCGAGGTAAGGATCGGGTGCCAATGAGGCTTGAGCGTCTGGATCGTTTCTCCCAGCGTGTAGCTGAGGTAGTCGTCCATGGGGTGTCGCATGATCTCCAAGGCCACTTCGACAGCTCGTGGGGTCTCGAAGAAGCTGGAGGCCCGGACCGCTTCCAGCCGGACTCGCGGATGCTCGTCCCCTCCCTGAATCAGGAGCAGATCGAGGGCATCCTCTATCTGTTCGCGCCAGTAAGCCAGGACTCGCGTGGCTCCCGCTCGGGCCCGGTAGTCCGATGAGCGCAGCACTTGTTTCAGCAGCCTGGTATTGACGGCGTTGTGATGCTGATGCACCCAGAGCGCCTCCAGGCGATGGTGTTCGTAGCCCTCGTTCCTTGGGTCGAGGTCCCCAATCCACGCTTCTAGCTCTGCAACGACTGCGTCCCTTTCGCGTTCTCTCAACTCCAATCTCACCCGGTAGCGTGTCCGGTCTTCATAGGTTTTGAGAAGCTCCAGAAGGGCCCCGATTGGCTGGCCCGCGATCTTGGCCGGTTCCAACAGGGGCCGGCTGGGATAGGTAATTCTCCAGACCCGACCATGAGTCGTATCCCGCTTGGGGTCTCGCAGGTTGTGCTGCATGTGGCCGACCAGCGGATTGAACCAGTCAACCACGTAAAGCGCCCCATCTGGCCCGAACTGCAAATCGGTGGGGCGAAAGTTTCGGTCGGAGGAGAACAGGATTGGCTCGATCTCGATTCCCACAAAGCCGGACACTTCCTCCTTGACCCGGTGTTGCAGAATCCCTTGGAAACCGATGACGTTGTTCAGCAAGAAGTTCCCCTGAGCCGAAGGAGGAAAGTGGCGGCTGGAGACGAACTCGCACCCAGCGGTGGGACGGACTCGCTTGACGATGAACTGTTTCATCTCGGAACGATAGGTGTATTTGAAGGGACCGAAGTCAGGCTGGCCTGTAAACGGGGGAGCCTTTCCGGAGAAGGCCGTGCCGAAGTAGTTGCGCCCGCCCGAAGCGTCGGCCACGAAATTCTGTCCCCAGGAATCGAAGGCGTGTCCCCAGGGATTGGCGAAGTTATAGGTGACGAAGGTCTCGAAGTTCTGTGTCGTAGGGTCGTACCGATAGACGCCGCCATGAGCGTTACGCACCGGCCCCGAGTGGGTTTCGACCGAGGTATGGTGGAAAGTGCCTTCGTGCATGTAGAGACCGCCGCCCGGCCCCCAGGTGAAAGCACCGATGGAATGATGCGAGTCGGCCGAGTCGAAACCATGAAGGATCAGCTTCCGGACATCGGCCCTGTCGTCGCCATCGGTATCCTGCAGGAACATGAGGTTGGGTTGTTGTGCGATGTAAACGCCCCCGTCCCCGAACTCGAATCCGGTGGGGACGTGCAGTCCGTCCGCGAAGACGGTGAGCTCGTCTGCGCGACCGTCATGGTCGCTGTCCTCCAGGATGAGCAGCCGGTCGTTGGGTTTGTTGGGGGGCTGGAACATCGGGTAGTCGGGCATGGTCAGAATCCAGAGTCGGCCTCTGCTGTCGAAGTTGAGCTGGACCGGATTCTTGAGCTCCGGGAACTCCATCTCGCTGGCAAAGAGATTGGCAGCGTATCCGGGAGCCAGTTTGAAATGCTTGCGGGCCTGCTCCGGCGGTAGGATCCCGATTTTCTCTTTGAAATTGGTGGGGACATCGTACAAAGGCCTGGTTCCGCCGTCATCGATTTCGGTGCTTACGGGCAGTCCCTGGGCAACTTTCCAGACGCGCTCGTCCCTGACATGAACCATATCGTCCAGCTTGTCTCGCTCATTCTCGAGCACATAGGCATCGGTGAAGGGGGGATTGCCGTGATCTCTCTGGGATCGGCCCCCGTAGATGTAGTAGCCGTTGACGGCTCGGTAGCGGTGAAAAAAGAAGAGATTCTTCTCGTTGACCTCGGCCCGAAGTTCCGCGGCGACTGCTTCGAGATTCGGGTGGGAGCCGAAGAGTGCCTGGTCTAGGAGCGGTGCCATCTCGGCATAGCCGGCCTCGCTCAAGTGCACTCCGTTGATCGTCAGCGGCTGGGAGGAGGTCTTCATCCGATCACGTGACGGCTCGAACAGATCGACGAACGGAACCTCATAATCATGGGCGATCTCGGCCATGGCTCTGGTGTAGAGCTCCAGGTTTTGGTTGTTGGCGGTGCCATCTGGGAGGTTGGGGTTCCCCAGATCCTCATGGGCGATCGGTGAAATCAGAGCCAGTCGAGGAGTGGACTCGCCGTTGTATCTCCGATCTCTGGTGTGCTCGATGAACTCAGCCAGGTCAGTCTTGAATCGTTCCAGTCCCTCAGGTCCCGCGAACGACTCGTTGAAGCCGAAGAATGCAAGTAGGACGTCGGTCTGCGCCATCGAGAGATGGTCGTCGGCACTGCCCCAGTTCAAGGACCGAGATCTGAAGACGATTTCGTCAGCGGAGTAGCCGAGGTTCCTGACGACCAGCTGGTGTCCGGGGAATCGGGCATGCAAAAGCGTTTCGAAATGTCCGAAATACTGCAGCCTCTCCGCCAGCGTGTTGCCGATGATGGAGATGTGGTCGCCTTGGCGGATCTCCAGAGCGGCTTCACGGCTGAAACAGGCACTCGAGAAGAGAAGACCTAGGAGAGCAATAGTTCCACAGACGAATGGAATGAATAAGGACCTTCTCATTTCTTCGCTGCTCGATCGAGATTGCTTCGGGGAGTGTAGGGGCTGACGATCGAGGGGTCAAACCTGCGATGGGATTATTCAGGAAGAAACTCTGGTTGGGGATGAGAGTTGATCGTTTGGAGCTTGGTGCCTGTGATTTGGAATTTGTCTGTATCTTGTATCTTGGGATTTTTCGAGGTCTTAGGCCGGGGCAAGGGCAAAGGAAAAAAGAGGACAATAGGACCGTCTTGACCGCGTCTCCAGGCGGGCATATAATGCATTTTCTGTCAATACAGAGTCCTTCTCTGCAGAGTGCTCATGTCCACTGTACTCCTATTTTCACGATCCTTTTGTGGATGCTTTTGCTGCCCGTTCACTCGCACCTTGTCGGGTACCTTGGAATACACTTTCGGGCTGGACTGATTCAGTCCGTGCCGCCCCTTCTGGTTAGCGGCGGTTGCCCTCAACCCTAGGGAGTAACAAAAATGGCAGATCCAAAAAAGAAAGTCCTCATCACGGGTGCTAGCGGAGACATAGGTGGTCTTACCTGGAGGAATCTGGGACACAAGTACGATTTCAGCGGACTCAATCGGAGTGACGTGGATGGGATCCCCAATACGAGGGCCAGCATCGCTAACTTCGAGGCCATTCTACCGGCCTTCGAGGGAATGGATATGGTGCTTCATCTTTCAGCCGAGAACCGGAATGTCCACAGCTGGGAGGGCAATCTGGAGATCAACATCAAGGGTTGCCGCAACGTCTACGAGGCGGCGCGAATTCAGGGCGTGAAGCGCGTCATCTATGCCAGCAGTGGCGCCGTCACGTTAGGCCCCCAGTACCATCACTCGCCCTATAAGGAAATTGTCGCGGGCGAATACGACAAGGTTCCTGAGAAATGGGACATGTTGGACCAGAACTCGTCCTACTGGCCCTATGATCTCTATGGGGTTACCAAGGCCTTTGGCGAGGTATTGGGCCGGATGTACTCCGCTGAGTGGAACATGTCGATCATCTGTCTGAGGATCGGCGCCCTGTTGAAGAGCAACCGTCCGGAGATCCAGCGTCATGTGTCGGGCTGGCTCAGCCATGGAGACTGCGTCCAGATGATAGATCTGTGTCTGAGCGCTCCCGAGTCGTTGCGATTTGATATCTTCGACACTGTTTCCAACAACAAGTGGGCCATCCGGGACACCACTCACGCGCAAGAGGTGTTGGGATACAAGCCGCAGGACAGCTCCGACGGCTTCACGTTTTAGAATTCTTCTGAACGTCTGAACCGGGGCGTCCACTGATTCTCCTAGAACTTGTAGGCAAAGAGTTTGGCCTGAAACATCTTGATGCGGATCGCTCCCGTGTCACCGATCCCTGAAAGGTCGCTCTTGCCTTTCCAGGTCACGACGCGAGCGGATTCATCACCCGTCAGTCGCTCGCAGTCGGCGAAACTAAATCCTTTAACGGGACCCAGGTCAGCGTGGTTCATGGAGGGACTCTTGCGCAGGAGCTCCACCTGTATCCAGCCCCCCACCGCGCAGCGGTAGTTCAAGCGCAGCTGATTCCCATGGCGGTAGATGGTCGGTATCGTGAACCGGCCTTCGTTGTCAGCCTCCATGCCAATGAAGCGGTGCGGATCCCAGAGTGCGTAGCGGATCTGGATCGGCCGACCCCGCGGAAAGAGTTGCTTTTCCCCGTAGGCGTTGTGCAGGCTCGACATCCCCGTATACGGCATTGCCCACTGACCGTCCGGCAGTTCCACCAGTCCATTGCGCCAGGTATGTACCTGCGAGTCCTCGCCGCTGCCGGGCGTCCCCACCGTATGGATAGGGCGGCGTTCGGGCCGAGACCAGAAGAGGCCATCTCGACTGAAGGCTATCTGAGTGTCGACATGGTCGATCAGCTGGTGGTAGACGGGGATCATCATGACGTGAAGGTCGGTGCGTCCGGGGTAGGGAAAGTAGTTGGCTCCATAGAAGGAGATATCCAGGTCATCCTGGGCATCAGGAGCCAGAATCAACTTGGGTGCAGGCCAACGGCGAAAATCCTTGGTGCGTGAGAATCCAATGGTGCGGCGCTGCGTCTCTTCCTCGACGCGGGCGGTGCCGATGCCTGGCATCAGTTCAGCCGTGTTACCCATGATCTGCTGGTAGGCGATGTACTCATCGTTGTGGGAATCGTAGCGGGCGGAAATTCCGCCGTTCACGGGCCGATTGCCCAGCGGTTCCTCCAGCTCCTTCCATTTACGGCCGTCCGCCGAGATCCAAGCGAGGGTGCGGCCCCATATCTCGGCCCGGGGACCCTTGTAGGCGTCCTCGTCATAGACCTGAGCGTTCCATCGCCGCATCGCCTCCTCGCCGTCCAGCGGCTGCAGGGTGGCCGGGTCGTACCAGGCCATGTCGCCACCCATGGCTTTGAAGCGCTCTGCCTGGGGGGCATGGGGATCGATGAAAACACCCGTAGCTCCCTTGATTCCGTTGCGGAGAATGTTGTTTTTCGCCGAGCCCTCGAACTCGACCTCACCCAGGTTTGGCCGCTCCCAGTGGTAGCCGTCGGAACTCCTCGCATAGCAGGTTGAGCTGGCGCGGCTGCACTCGTAGATCATGTGGAAGTGGCCTTCGGCTTCCCAGATGAAGAGTGGACCGATAAATTGTCCCTTCTCCCACTCCGCAACCGCGTCCAGGAGCGGTTTCGACCGGCGGGCCTGCTCGACGCGGAGCTTGACGCCGATCGCCGCGTCGTAAAGTTCGAATACGCCGTGGCGATTCATAGCCCGGTTACCGGGAAAGATATCCGTGAGATCGACGATGGGATTCCAGGAGCCGGGGTTGCGGCGGATTCTCTTGGAGCGTTCCTGGGGCTCGATGAAGGGTGACTTCTTCTCTTCCAGCGCTTCCTGTTCTTGAGAGCCTTCGCCCGGAGGCAGTGGCTGACGGACACCTCCCGCGAGCAAACCAGTGCTCAAGAACAATGTCCCTATCATGAGTTTTGTCATACTTTGAAACCCCCTATGGAAAGCGTGGGTTAGGTATCATCAAGAGTGAGGTCAATCCCAACGGGGTTGTGGCCCATATCGAGAATCACAGTTTCCCATGGGTCGCCGTGTGTCACAACCCCTGATGGACCTCGATGCTTGTGTTGTCCGTATACCGATGCCAGAATCCCAGCTGGCATAGACTCGCATAACACTTGCCTCCCAAGGACTCTATCTGACGGGACAAGTGTGAGAGGAGGAGCGTCATGATACCTTTCCGGGCCGCGCAAGCGGCCTCAAACAACGAGGATGAAACATGAGCCCCTTGACTAGACGAGAACTGCTGGCCGCGTCACTGGTCGGTACGACAGTCCCAACGTTTGTCTCGCCCAGCGGTGCTGGCGAAACGAAGGCCGCACCTGAAGCGAATTCACTTGCAACCGATGCCTGCGCCTGGCTGGAGTATTCAGTCGACCCCGGCAGGGTCAGAAATCTACCTGCTTCCTATGGCAACAACCGGGTGATGTTTCGGTGCGATATCAGACGCCTGGAGGTCAGTGGCTTGTGCAGCAGCGTTATCCGGGCCAGCGTCAAGCCACCGGTGGATCGGGACATAATCTCGGCTGTATACGATGCCGAAACAGGAGAGAAGTATCCCTTGTCCCTGGAGTATGCCCAGGAAGCCAGGGTCTCGCTCCGTCCGGATCAGCATATCTGGGCGTCTCAAGTTCAAAGACTTCGAGTTGGAAGCCCGCAGCTTTGCACCGCCAGGCCGGTTTGCCTACTGCACCACCGTCAGGATCAAGGCTTCAAGAAGACTCAAGCTGCGTCTTTTCAGGGAGATCCTGGGCTTCGGAGACAAGAGGCCGCGAGACCTCGGGGCAGAGAAGGCCTGGATCGACAAGGGGCTGGCGCTATGTGATCTGCGACCCGGGACGGGCATGGCCTCAGGCTGCTCCCTGGAGAACGGGAAGTTCACCTTGTCAGAAATGTTCTCGGGCGATGTCTACAACATCCTGGAGCAGCATGACATCAACCTGGAGCCGGGCAGTCCACAGGAGTTTTCTTTTGTCCGATCCATCGCTAAGGATTCTCAGCAGGCGCAGGAAGACGCCGGCTACATCCTGTCCGACCCGGCAGCACGCTTGGCCGAGACCACCGCGTACTGGAACAATTTCCTGCAAGATATCCCCCAATTCAGCTGCCCGGACGATCAGTTCGTGGGGGCCCACTACTGGATGTGGGCCAACTTCAGGATCAACCAATGGGATATCGACGACGATGCCCTCCCGAATGGGCAGTGGAGCACCAACTACAGCGGTTATCTACACGATCAGGTGATTGGAAACATTGACAACATGGAGGCCGCCGCCGCTGTCATCTACTGGATGCCTCAGGCCGTAAAGGACTTTGTGCGCATCATGTGGTCAACCCAACGGGAAGACGGGCAAGTCCCGGGGGTGAGGGGCGTCTACTTCGACAGTGGGAAAGGGCGCGTGCAGAAGGATCCATTCATGATGGATGGGGGGCCGAGCACGCTGGCGCAGATCACCAGGAAGTACGTTGAGTTCGCTGGGGACACCGCTTTCCTGACGCAAGAAATCGAGGGAGTTCCTCTGATTGAGCGTTTGGAGATGGGATTGAAGTGGTACGACGACAACCGGTTCAACCAGGCGTTGGGACTCTACTGGACGATTGGAGGAGATTACGCCTGGATGGACCTGGCCGAGAAGTACAGAGGGAGCCGTGCCTCCTACTGCGATCTCAATGCCTTCCTGGCAGGGGCCTTGTCGGACCTGGCTTTCCTGGAAGGAGCCATCGGACGCACCCAGAAGGCCCAAGTGTATTCGGAGAAGTCGCAGAGTCTAGCTGAGCAAGTCAACCGTTTGATGTGGAACTCCGAGCTGGGGATGTACGTGGACGTGGACTCCAATGGTCAGCAGACCGTACACAAGCATGCATTTTCCTTCACCACCGGCTTCCTGGCCTCCTTCTTCATGAATGGAATGCGTGGTCTGGCTGATGAGGTCAAGGCGTTGGTCAAGAACCTCGAATCGAAGGCCTTCAACCGACCCTACGGGCTGCCATCCCTGGCCTGGGACAGTCCCTTCTACGATCCCGACAACCACGAGATTGTTGGTTTGGTCTGGCACTATCATTGGTCTGGCACTATCAGATGGAGATAGTCAGGGGCCTCTATTGGGCGGGACAAACCGAGATGGCCCACTTCATGTTGAAGAAGCTCTTCAAGCTGCACTGGTGGAGTGAGGGTCTCGGACCAAGGTATATGGCGGAGGCATACAGTGCGGAAACGGGCGAGATGTTTGCCGGAGGGAGATGCCGGCCGGCGGCGAGGTCCTTCAACTATCCAGCCAACTTCAATCTGATGCTGGGGCTCTACGAAGGCGTCTTCGGTTTGAGGGTAGCCGAGGAGGGCATCGAAGTGAACGTCAACAGCCCGTGGCGCGAAGCTTCGGTCTCGAATCTAAAGGTGCTGGGACACAAAGTCTCTGTAAGCTGGAGCAAGGAGAAGGGTCTCACACTCAATGTCGATGGCAAGGACGTAGTGGCGAACGTATCGAAGACAAGAATCCACTATCCCCTGGAGCCAATACAGCCTTGACGAGAACGAAATGCGAGCGGGTTCGGAAGAACTTGTTTGCACTAAGCTGAAACTTCAAGAATTCGTCGCACGTCTCCAGTCCTCCGAAGGTGCCGCCAACGGGTGAACTACCAGCGTTACGAAGCCAAGTCCGACAGAGCCGCGAACGACTTGAGCCGTTAGCGAAATGAGCCCAGGTTTCGAGGAGAGAGCCGCACAAATCCCCAGTAGCCGGAAGTTTCTTTTCTCGAACGGGGCAGCACCGCTGGGGGGGCACTGACAAGAAAGGGCAGGGAAGTAGTATCGCTGCCCTTTGGATCGGAACTGCTGCTGAGGTTGGGTGCCCACACGCAAAAGAGGGGCGAACCGACCCGGACGCCCCTCTTTTGGTTAGTGCTATAAATCTACGGAGCTACCAGCGGTCGCGACCTCCGCCTCCACCTCCGCCTCCACCGCCGTAACCACCACCACCACCACCACCACCGGATCGATTCTCCCGGGGCTTGGCCTCATTGACGGTTAGAGTCCGTCCGTCAAGATCGGTGCCGTTCAGGGCCGAGATCGCCTTTTGTGCTTCGCCTGCGGATTCCATCTCCACAAAACCGAAGCCCCGTGATCGACCAGTATCTCTGTCCGTAATCACCTTGGCCGATTCGACATTTCCATGTTCCGAGAAAAGTTGCTCTAGCGCTTCTTCCGTTGTGGAATAGGGTAGACCGCCTACATACAGTTTGTTGCTCATCTTCTCCTCCTAAGAGAATATGTTTGTCTTCCAACCCTGAGATGCTGACAGATAAAGGAACAGAACATGGTCGGATTCTTGGTCGCGGGCCACGGTCCAGTCGGTGATTCCTATGGGGGTATCTTTCGCAGGGGTAAGACTGACTAGGCCTTCAATATTTCTTCTTGAGATAGCTTCAGGAGGCCTTGTACTGAAGAGATCCTGGAAATCATACTCTTATCTTTGACCCCATGTCAACGTGAGGAAGCATCGGCGGCTGTTTTTCGACTCATGAGGGCCACCTGGTCGGAATAGTGAACACTCTGGACATCCTCAAGTCCCGGCCGGTGGGAGGGGGCTGAACGCTTCTTCCCTGATCCCCTGGAGGAGGCCTGTGTGGCATATAATGGGCTAGTGAATCTGTTTTGTAGCCACGCTTTAGTGTTAATGCTTGTCCTCAGAATTGGCCTCGTTGAGGCTCAATCGGTAGAACCAAGTCAGTTTCAGCTGGACAAAGAGGATCTGGGGCAAGTAGAGGATCTATCGGAGTCGCTAGCGAACGCCCTTATCGACTTTTCCAGCGCGGTCCAGCAGAGAGAACCGAAGCGAATCGTCCGCTTTTTCCACGATCCTGTGCAGGCGACGCCCTGGCCTGCGTCCCTGGGGCCCTCTACCAAAACAATTAAGTGGATTTCGTTGGGTGTGCTTCAGCCTGTGCCCAGCGCGACCTTGATGCGGGAGCAGCTAGAGAATACGTGGGAAGCATTTCTCTCGCTTTTTTCGGAGATCGAGGACGCTCGTTTCAAGGTCAAGCAGGCCCGCTTTTCGGGAGAGCCGGAGAGGGGTATTGGAAAGAGCGGATTCAAGTTCTTCCTGGTAGGCCGAGATCAGAGCAACCGGCGGCTGTGGGTCCGAGGAGATGGTCGGATCGAGGCGGAGCGAACCGGGACCGAGAGTTGGCTGATTTCTGTTTTCAGGATCGAAAGGATCCAGACCCTCCGTACCGATGTCGACCTGTTCTCGCAGGTCGCTCTCCCCGCGGGCGTTTCAGTGTCCCTTCCTGCCTATGGCTCGCCTGGAAACAACGATTTCGTCTACCACGGGGCCGCTGCAGGAGATGTGGATGGAGATGGTTTGATAGATGTCTTCGCCACTGGGATTGGGCGCAACTACCTCTACCGAAACCAGGGGAGCACCTTCTCCGATGCGGCGGAAGATGCTGGTGTCGCTGTGACCCTGTCGGGAACGGCGCCTTTGTTCCTGGACGCCGACAATGATGGAGATCTGGACCTCTTCGTGGCCGCAGTCGGGGAGCAGATGTTCTTTGAGAACCGCCTCATTCCGGATGGCAAGTTGAGTTTTCGGGATATCTCTCAGGAAGCGGGCGTGTCGCTGCCAGCTGTTGGCTTCAGTGCTACCGCCGCGGACGTCAATAGGGATGGATGGACCGATATTTATGTCACTTCCTACAACCGATATGGAAGGGTCATGCCCAACTCCTGGCATCGGGCCAGCAACGGAACCCCCAATCTACTCTTCCTCAATCAAAAGGACGGAACCTTTACCGAGTCTGCCAAAGCCTGGGGCGTCCAGGACAGGCGCTGGAGTTATGCCGCTCAGTTCGCCGATATCGACGGCAACGGTCTGCTGGACCTCTATGTTGCGAACGACTTCGGAGAGAATGCTCTCTACGTGAACCTGGGAGACCGATTCCAGGATCGGGCAGACTCATCGGGTGTCCTGGATCCCGGAAATGGCATGGGGGTCTCGTTTGGGGACTACAACAACGATGGGCATCTGGATCTCTACGTGACGAATATGTCGTCCACTGCGGGAAATCGGATTCTGGATCGTCTCTTTCCGAGCGGCACATCGAGTCGTAGCGTTCTAAGAAAGCTGGCGGCAGGCAACAGCTTGTTCCAAGGCAATTCGAAGGGCGATTTCCGGGATGTCAGCGCCTCCTTGGGCCCTTTCGGGGCAGGCTGGGCCTGGGGTGGCGTCTTCGTGGACTTCGATAACGATGGTTGGGAGGATCTTTACTCGCCCAACGGATTTATCAGTGGTAAGTCCATGAAGGATACCTGAAGCTTTTTCTGGCGCCACGTGGTGGCGTCCAGCGTGGGCTTGGAGGACCCGGGTAACCAGAGCTATCAGCAGGAGCACATGAAGCTCTTGTTCCGTGAGGGGCTCTCTTTCAGCGGATTCGAGCGAGATGCGCTCTTCTTGAATCTTGAGTCTCAAGGATTTCAAGACATCTCCGGAGTGTCTGGAATCGACTCCATATCCGATGGTCGTGCCGCTGTGCTGGCGGATTTCGACAACGATGGAGATCTGGACATCTTTCTGACCGCCATCCAAGGCGAAGGGCACCTTCTCTTCAAGAATAATGTAGGTCAGGCGAACAACTTCATCAGGGTTGTCCTGGAGGGAAGGGAGAGTGGCAGGGACGCCTTCGGAGCGGTGGTGCGTTTGAAGACAGCCCATGGGGTTCAGACCCGGGTGTGCTCCGGCGGCAATGGTTTTCTCGCTCAGCCGGATCCCCGACTCCTTTTCGGCCTGGGACAGAAGGAGGAGGCGGAATGGATGGAGGTACTTTGGCCATCGGGCAAGTCGCATCGCTTCGGAAGGATCTCTTCCGGTACCTCGCTGAAGATCGTCGAATCATCAGAAGATTACACAATCTTGACGGATCGCCCTGCGTCGCTCCCCGATCCGGTCAGTAGAGACGATCTGATCTGGCACAAATTGGGCTTGAAGAAAGGTGGTGTCCTCCCCGCTTTTGACTTATATTCTTTGAACGGCCAAGAAAAGGAGCCGCCGGCCGCCCTGCCGAAAGGAACCGCCTACTTCTTGAATTTGTGGGCCACCTGGTGCGGACCGTGTCGTAAGGAGATGCCGGAGCTCGAAAAGCTCAAGCTCCGCTTCCAGAAAAAGGGAATCCAACTGCTCGGTATCAGTCTCGATCAGGAAGTAGCGCCGGCTTCGATTGAAGTTTTTGCGCGGAAACTGGGCGTTTCCTATCCCTTATACCGAATCGATGAGGCAGGCATTGAGAAGGTCTACGGCGGAGACCAGGCGTTCGTTCCCCTGTCGATTCTGGTCGATAAGAAGGGCCGAGTCGCCGATGTCTTTGCAGGTTGGAGCCCCGAATCCGAAAAGAGGATCGCCAAACTTCTAGAATAGCAATCCGCGAGGTTGGAGCCTCCCCGGCGAAGCAGGAGCCCGACCTGAACTCCAAGAATTCGTCTGAACGTCGCACGTCTCCTGCCCTCCGAAGGTGCCGCCAACGGGTGAACTACCAGCGTTACGAAGTCAAGTCCGACAGAGCCGCGAACGACTTGAGCCGTTAGCAACATGAGGCCAAGTTCCGAGGAGAGAGCTGGACAACAGCACAAATCTCCAGTAGCCGGAAGTTTCTTTCTCGAATGGGGCAGCGCAGCGGGGGCGGGACTAAGCTGAAACTTCATTCGGTTCCAGGTTCAGGATTCCCAACCGTGGCACGGTCTTCCAGGCCGTGATTGTCGAGCCCTTGGCTCGACGGATCGGTCATCACGGGCAGGGATGCCCATGCTACCGTAGGACACTGAGGCTTCTTTCTCGAATGGGGCCAGCGCTTCCTGGGGGGCACTAAGCTGAAACTTGAACGATTCGTCTAATGTCTGAGGTTTCGAGGAGCGACCGGACAGCAGCACAATCTTCCTTGTGCCTCAATTGAACTGCCCACTCAATACGTCCAGTGAAAGCTAGACCGGCGGCTGAAGAAGCAGCTTGGTCTGGGCTTCCGTTAGGACACGGGCGCTATCAAGGGGGATGGCGTGCCGGCGCGAGGCCAGCCATTCCGGGAGTTGGTCGGCATAGTTGGGACTACCGGGATGCCCGGACTGCCCGGTGGCGTCGACAGACCAGAGCACCGCGGGGTCGCTTCCTACCTCAACCACGAGGCGATAGTTGGCACCCATAGCGGCCATGTAGGTGGGATCATAGCCAGTATTGCAGACGGTAGTTCCAGCCCCTCCCACGGGTTGGCCTCCCCGGTCCAGAAGCTTTCCCAGATCACCCAGGTTCGAAAGGCAGTGGGCCAGGTGGACGGTGTGAATCCGGCCCCAGGACCAACTGGACATGTCTGGTCCCAATCGGGCGCTGAGATCGCGAAGTGTGTCCTTCAGGGTTGCGGCGGCACTCTCGTCCCGATCAGCGTCGGAAAACCATCCGCTACGGTCCTCGGCCAGGAGCTGCACAGAGAGGCCGGCCGAGGCTCCGGCCATTGGTGCGATGGCCTCACCCTGGAAGCGTTGGCGGGAGACGGCTTGTTCCCAATTTGCGAAGAAGATCTCGAAGATGGCGGCGCCGGGCTCGCTCGGATCCATGCGACGATTCCAGGTCCTAAGCACCTCGAGGGCTTCCCTGACCTCCGAGTCTTCGGCGGTCCCAAGCAGTTCGAGGAGGGGCGGAATGACCTCCTCTGCTCGGTGGGAGTAGGTATCCATCTGCAACTGTGCGCAGTCGTCCCGCGTAAGAACCGTTTTCTCTTCAAGGACGTCGCGGATGCGCCGGGCGCGATAGCCGGTAGCCCAGGTTCCAGAGAGGGGATAAGGATAGTCATCCGGCGCTGGACGGTTGTTGGCGGTACGAATCCACCCTTCAGGGGGATCAGACAAGGTAGGCATGCCGTCGAACGGAATCAGGTCCGTCCACTGGTCCTCGGGATCCCAACCTCTACGGTAGCCCCTGTTCCAGTTCTCCCGAACGGGGATGTGTCCGACGCACTGATAGGCTATGTGGTCGTCTGCATCTGCGAACACCCAGCTGAGAGTGGGGGCGTGCCAGCCCCGCATGGCCTCGCGAAACTCGTCGCAGGTCGTGGCACGGTTGGCAGCCAGCAAACTCGTAACTTCGTCGCAGAACGTCGCTCCAATCCAGCGGAGCGAAACCGGGCCAGTACCTCGTCCCAAAGGGGGGAGAATGTCATCGACAATTGGTCCGTTGCGGGAGAAGCGTACTTGCAGGTCGATCGGTTCACCGTTCTTGATGGCGATGCGCTCGACCGTGACTCGACTCTGCTCCCAAGTGCCATCGTAGAGAAACTGATCGGGATGGGCGGAATCGGTTTTCTCCTGGTAAAGGTCTCGCTGGGAGCATATGTTGTTTGTAATTCCCCAGGCTACTCTCTCATTACGCCCGAAAATCACTCCTGGGACACCGATGTATCCGGCGCCCGCCAGATTGAATCCTGCGCCCGAGAGGTGTGCCTCATACCAGCACGAAACGGCGTTGAACGCGATGTGGGGATCGCTGGCCAGTAGGGGAGTCCCAGAAGCGGAGCGTCTACCGGCGACCACCCAGTTGTTACTTCCCGCCGGTCCGTCCGGATCTCCGACGACATCGCCTGGACGTTCCGCGCCCGACCTCTCGGCTGCATAGGAGCCGGGTGGGAGAATGCTCTCATCACTGGCCTCGACCGTGAGAAACGCCTCATATAGTGGGCCCTCACCCAGAGTCCGACGTGCAATCTCGGGAAGAACGATCACCGGAAGACGCACGGTCAAGTAGTATTGGAACTCAACCCAGATGCAAAGTGAGTCCAAGGGGATCCACTTCTCGGGCTCGTAGCCGAGCAGGGAGAATTCGATGGGAAGCCGATCCCCGAAAGCCACCCTGGCCGCATTGATGCCGTCAGAGAAAGACTGGAGTCTTTTCAAGGTCTCTTCAGGAAGTTTCTTCAGGTTGGATCTGGCTATGCGACGGAAGCCAATAGTGCGTGCGATGGTGTCGCGCTGGAGAGGGGTGATGGCGTCGCCGGTCGCCCTGGGTCGGACTTCGGGTCCCATGACTTCTGAAAGGCGACCCTGTGCCTGGCGCCGAAAGTAGTCGAGCTGCCACAGTCGATCCTGGCTCATGACGTAGCCATAACCAAAGAAAAGGTCGTGTTCGGACGCGGCGAAAATATGGGGGATTCCCCACTTGTCCCTGAGGATTTCGACTCCAGTTTCGACTTCACAAGTAGCGCTACCGGTGAGGTGTGGCAGGCGAGACTGGATTTGCTGATGCCACCAGGTATCGAACTGTGTGGCGGAGAAACCCGCTTCTGCTCGAATGGCGTCCAGGGTGACACCGGATCCCATTAACGCAAGCAGGTCCTGCTCAGATGGAGTAGTTGAGGGCATCCTGAAAGATAAACGTATGAAGCCGGGACCGATTCTAGAGTTTTCCCTGCTCTTCAAGTTCTTGGCAGGCGAGACAGAGCTTGGCCCAGGGTACCGCCTGAATACGCTTTAGATTAATGGGTTCATCGCAATTGGAACATTCTCCAAAGGAGCCGTCTTCTATGCGATCCAGAGCCTCCTCGATGGCTAGGAGGAAGAGTCTCTCTTGGTTGCTACGGCTGAACAGGAACTCCTTGGTATAGGAGCTGGAAGCTTTGTCGACGATGTCCATCGCCTCGCCCTCACTGTCAATTTCACGGCCATAGCTCTGATTTTTGTGCAGGAGCTGGATCAGCTCCGATTTCTTTTTCAGGAGTGTTTCCTTGAAATTGTCCAGATCCTTCGTCTTGAAATGGTCCGAGTCCTTCGCCGCCATTCCGAAACCTCCGTTACTTATGGTAGGGAACCCGATTGACAATGGTCACCGCCCGATATACTTGTTCCAGAAGAATAACTCGGGCTAGTTCGTGAGGAAGGGTCAGGCTGCTCAGCGACCACTTCAAGTTTGCCCCGTTCTTGATCTGTTCGGGAAGGCCACTAGAGCCGCCCGTCACAAACGTTATCCCGGCTTTTCCCTGATTCAACAATTCTTCTAAGAGTCGGGAGAAATCGGGACTGGAATATTCGCGTCCTATCTCGTCAAGAGCTAGCAGATAGCTAGTGGGTGATATTTTATCCTCGAGCAACAGTGCCTCGCGCCTGAACGCCCTTTTCTCCTGGTGCCGGACCCGTTTGATCTCAGGCACAAAAGACCGGCTGCAAGGGAAGAAGTGTTCGAGCCTTTTCAGGTAACGTTCCTCCAAAGGGAGTAGGTTGAGATCCTTGGTTTCTCCAATCCACACGAACTTGAGCCACACAGAAAAGAACTCCTTATACTAAATTTTCTTCGCAGGGACAATAACGGTGTGAGCAAGAACGATCCTACCCGAAGAAACGAGTGATTCGAAATTCAAAGATACGGGCTGATTTAAAATTCCAACTGTGATTTGGAGTATGTTTTTCTCTTGTGTCTCGTGTCTTGGGGGGTTCCAAGCGTCACACTTGGAGAGCTGTGGGTTCTAACGGGATTCCGTCGCTCCAGAGTTTCTCCAACTGGTAGAACTCGCGGGCTCGCACTGAGAAGACATGGATGACGAACCCGAGATAGTCGATCAGGATCCACTCAGCTTGTGGGTAACCCTCAACATGGCTGGGCAAGAGGCTATCCTCCTTTTTCAGCCTGGTAAGTATTTCGTCGCAAATGGCTTGGTTCTGCTTCGTATTGAATCCGTTGCAGACGATAAAAAAATCGCTAAAGGAGCAGAGGCCGGAGATATCCAGTAGCATCAGGCCTTCCCCTTGTTTTTCGTCAATGAGCCCGCAGATTTTCGAAAGAACCGCTTTGGTTTCGTTCATAGAGTCGATACTCTCGGATGTACTGAAGCACGAGCGCGGAGACGCTCTCGGGATCGGGAGCCTGCCCCGCTGCAATTGCTCGCCGGATGCCGGTCGAGCTGATCGGAGGGGCCTCTATATTGATGAGAAAAGACTGACCCGTCTGGATGTCCAGTTTGTCTGATGCCGACACCACCTTGATCGTTGTTCTGGCTGGGTCGTCGATCTTCAGTTGTTCAAGATCAGCTTCGGATTGGGCTCGTTGGACAAAGACAAAGCAATGCTCGCCCAGTAGGGTAGCATAATCTTTCCATAGGTGGATCTCCTTGAGCGAGTCGCTCCCTGCGATAAAACAGAAGTAATCATGGGGATGATCAGTTCGCAAGCGTTCCAGGGTTGTGATCGTATAGGAGGGGGCCTCGTACTCCAACTCCAGGAGTGAGGCGCAGAGTCCCTCCTCGTAAAGAAGCTCGAGGACGACCATTGCGTGGCGGTGGAAAGGGCTAGTCGTGTGGACCTTCTCTTTGTGGGGCGACAGATTGGACACCATGAAGAGGACCTGGTCCAGGCCGAAGGTCTCCCTAATGCGGTGCGCGATGAAGGTATGACCCCGGTGTATCGGATCGAAGGTGCCACCAAGGATACCCAGCTTCACCCCTATTGCGCTCCCAGCCGCTTGGCAATTGACTGCTTGAGGTCAGAGAGCCCCTCGCCCGTTGCTGCAGAGATTTGGCTGAAGGGCAGACCCTTGTCAACACAGTACTCTCGCAGGCGTTCCAGCATTTCGGGTTCAGCGGCGTCCATTTTCGATGCTGCGATGATCTGGGGCTTCTGCAGCAGGGTGGCGTCGTACAATTTCAGTTCCTGCATGATCGTATGGACTGAGTCTATTGGATCGTTCTCCTGGGCACCGCTTATATCGACCAGGTGAACCAGCAGGCGGCACCGCTCGATGTGTCTCAGAAACTGATCGCCCAGCCCCTGGCCCGCGTGTGCCCCTTTGATCAGGCCCGGAACATCGGCAACCACAAAGCTATTGTAGTCTGTCCACGAAACCACTCCCAGGTTTGGTGTGAGGGTGGTGAAGGGATAGTCGGCGATTTTTGGCTTGGCGCTCGAGAGAGCCGAAATGAGCGTAGATTTGCCGGCATTCGGCAGGCCTATCAGGGCTACATCCGCGAGGACCTTTAGTTCCAGTAAAAGGGTCAGGTTCTCGCCGGGATCGCCTAGGGAACGCTGCCGAGGAGCTCGGTTCGATGCCGTTGCAAAGGCAGCATTCCCCTTCCCCCCGCGGCCTCCGTGAGCCACTAACTGCACCTGATCGGGAGCCTCGAAATCGAAGAGTAGGTCCCCAGTCTGGTCGCAGATCTGTGTGCCTACAGGCAGATCGATGGTGCGGTCCTTGCCTTGCTTACCTTGCCGGTCATTGCCCGATCCATGGACGCCGTTTCCGGCCTTGAAGTGCTGGTTGAATCGAAAGGGAAGGAGGGTATTCAGATGGACGGTGCTTCGAAAGTAAATGTTGCCACCGGCGCCTCCGTTGCCGCCGCTCGGCCCTCCGAACGGAACATATTTCTCGCGCCTAAAGGCGATGCAACCGTCGCCCCCATCCCCGGCTTTCACGAAGATCTTCGCACGGTCGAGAAACATAGCGAGGTGGCCCGGAACAATCCGGAACAATAAGGTGGGAGAAATCCGGGCTAGCCCTGCGCCATTACGTGGACGAACTTTCCCAAGGACCCACGGTTCTGGAACTTCACCGTGCCCGTAATCAAGGCGAAAAGGCTGTCGTCGTGGCCGCGTCCCACATTGGAACCTGGTTTGAAGGGCGTACCCCTTTGACGAACAAGGATTGACCCCGCAGTCACCAGCTGACCGTCATACCTCTTGACTCCGAGCCGCTTTGCCTTACTGTCTCGTCCATTCCGGGAGCTTCCAAGCCCCTTCTTGTGTGCCATGAGGTTTAGTCGTCCTTCCCTTCAGCTGGGGCCGATTTTCGCGTTCTCGCCTTGGCCGCTCTGGGCTTCTTGCTGGCTGGAGTCGACTCAGATTTTCTGTCTTCAGCCGCCTTCGCCTCTTGCGTCGCGCTGGTCTTTGACTTGGACGCCGTCTTCTTCTCCGTAGAGGCAGCCTCTTTCGACTCGGTCTTCTTTGAGTCCAGAGCTATCTTGTCAATCTGGACCTGGGTAAAGAGCTGGCGATGTCCGCGCTTTCGCCGGTACATCTTGCGCCGCTTCATTTTGAAAACGAGGATCTTGTCCCCTTTTCCCTGTTCAACGATAGTCCCCACGACCTGGGCGCCCTGAAGCTTGGGTTGGCCGAATTGGAAGGAGTCGTCACCCCCGACCAGGAGCACCTCATCAAAGTTGATTTCCTGACCCACTTCTCCCTTGAGGTGTTCCAGGTTGAGCCGCTCACCCTCGGTCACGCGGTACTGCTTACCACCGCTTTGAATTATGGCGTACAAGTCATTTCCTCCTTGAGCCCGAAGCCGGCAGCGGATCCGGGCTGACGAACCAGGGAGTATAGCCGCCAACGGCTTCCCGTGTCAAAAATGAAACCGGGCTAGGGTGCATGACAGGAAAGTAACTTGGGAGCCTATCGAAAGCTCCTTGTCGGTTGTCAAATCGTGTAACCTCTGATTTTGGTAGTGCCCTGCAAGCATTGAGATAGCTGTGAACTGGCGTCATATCTTACGGCTAGACCCAAAACAAGTAGATGGAAGTGGATTAAACCACGTGCCTGAAATGCTCGACCTAACGGGTATTCTGGAGTTCGACAAAGAATCTTCAGAGAGGCCCGAAAGGAGGCATTTCAGGTGAAGAAAAAGCATAGCGAAATCCTCCGAAAACGGGAAGCAGAGGTGGCCACTCGGTTGAGCCCCAGCTGGAACGGTCAAGCTCGGAAAACGGTCCTTTCGTCCGACGGGATCAGCTACGAAGTCTTGGAGAAGATTCACGCCGTCAGTTACGG
>Ga0310121_10000154_pt1 | contig 71413 bp, 67 predicted proteins | sample CB27_Tmax_986_MG_FD_203504 | JGI IMG/M metagenome (GOLD analysis project Ga0310121, IMG submission 203504) | Marine microbial communities from Western Arctic Ocean, Canada - CB27_Tmax_986 | ecosystem: Environmental > Aquatic > Marine > Oceanic | place: Canada: Western Arctic Ocean | collected... | reverse complement strand
TGGGTGTGGCCCAGCCAGACTAATGCAACACCAAGCGCGACATGAATGCCGGCGTTGAATGTTGCCCGTGCATAGTTTCCATCCCGCAGCATTTCAAAGGTGTCATAGCCGAACGTCGAAAATGTCGTGAAGCCGCCGAGTACTCCGATAAGTACGACCGCTCTGATTTCCTGTCCAAGAAATTGTCGCTCCTCGGCGAAACCGGCGACCGAACCAATCAGGAAACAGCCCACGAGATTGACTGCCAAGGTGCCATAGGGGAAGGCCGCTGATGGCAGTTATCGATGGACGAACCCATTTAAACCGAATCGAGCGAGGGTTCCCAGGAACCCGCCAGAACCGACCATGACGGCGTTTATGAGCGCTGTTTTTACCATGATATCCATCGTGTGTCTGATACTTCTGTGGTGAGTGTAGTGTGGGGTCTAACAACAATGTTGCACTTACCACTCCAGACGCGCGCCACGTCGCCTCACGTGAGTTTGCGCGTACGGCTTCGTCACCGCCGACATCCTAGGTACAGCAGCGGCGGCATGGTGAGCCGGACGGGTGCACGTATCCGATACCCATGTTGCCATGTTCAACCTTTATGATGCTTTTTCGATGTCCGGCGTTGTCCATTTAGGTCCTGGACACATCCTTAGGGTGCTCAACTCACATGCGAGGAACGTTCGCGCCGTTCAGAGCTAAATGGCGGTAGGTTGGCATTGGGCACAACGATTCAAACAAAAATGTCCCTGGCGTTTCCGTCTTGTCGGTTACCTGGCTCAACTCGAGAAACGTCGCCGGTGAAGGCGGGTGTGCGTGCGTTCAAAGCGTCTACACGACAACGCCTGGCGGAGTTCACGTTGCCCTGGGATAGCCGATTCCGCGTAGAGCTTCTGTGATCTCGTCGAGGATCGCCGGGTCATCGATCGTCGCCGGTATCTTGTACTCTTGTCCGTCGGCGATCTTCTTAATCGTGCCACGTAGGATTTTTCCCGATCGAGTCTTAGGCAGTCGTGTAACGACTGTGGCCGTCTTAAACGAGGCTACGGGGCCGATCGTCTCACGGACCCGCTCCACCAACTCTGCAACGAGATCGGACGGTGGCCGGTCCACTCCCGCCTTGGTGACGACGAATCCCACGGGAATCTCGCCTTTGATGGGGTCGGCGACCCCCACTACGGTACTTTCGGCGACATCGGGGTGAGTGGCCAGGACATCCTCCATGCCACCGGTTGAAAGGCGGTGTCCGGCGACATTGATGATGTCGTCGACTCGGCTCATAATGAAAACGTAGCCTTCCTCGTCTTTGTAGCCTGCGTCGCCGGTAAGGTAATAACCGGGATACTGGGAGAGATAAGAGTTCCGATAGCCTTCGTCGTTATGCCAGAGGGTCGGTAGCGAGCCCGGCGGTAACGGAAGACTGATCACGATGGTCCCGATCTGACCTGGAGGTACGTCACGGCTGTCGTCGCCCAGAACCCGTACGTCGTATCCTGGGACCGGCTTTCCCGCTGACCCTGGTTTTACTGGCAACGTTCCGAGCCCGACACAGTTTGCGGCTACGGCCCACCCGGTCTCGGTCTGCCACCAATGGTCGATGACCGGCACATGCAGCTGTTCGCTGGCCCAGATAAGTGTATCGGGGTCGCACCGTTCGCCGGCCAAAAAGAGCGTGCGGAATTTTGACAGGTCGTAGTTAGGGATCAGCGCTCCGTTTGGATCTTCCTTCTTGATCGCCCGAAACGCCGTAGGTGCGGTGAAAAGCACATTGACGCCGTGCTGTTCGCACACCCGCCAGAATGCGCCAGCGTCCGGAGTTCCCACCGGCTTACCCTCGTAAAGGATTGTGGTGGCGCCCCGAAGCAGAGGACCATACACGATGTAGGAGTGCCCCACGACCCATCCAATATCGGACGCGGCCCAATACACTTCACCTGCTCCGATACCGTAAACGTGCTCCATACTCCACTTCAACGCCACAGCGTGACCGCCGTTGTCACGAACGACGCCCTTCGGGATTCCAGTCGTGCCAGATGTGTAGAGGATGTAGAGCGGGTCGGTGGCCGCGACCGACACACAACCGGCCGGTGTCGCCTTGGACAGCGCCTCATTCCAATCAACATCCCGGTCTGGCAGAAGGTTCGCCCTGTTTTGAGGACGTTGCATGATGAGACAGCGATCAGGCTTGTGAGCCGCTAGGTTAATCGCCTCGTCGAGGAGGGGTTTGTACGGGATGATGCGGTTTACTTCGATGCCGCAGGAGGCCGAGAGGATGAGCTTTGGTTTGGCGTCGTCGATCCGCGTGCTCAGCTCTTTGGAGGCGAAGCCACCAAAGACCACCGAATGTACCGCGCCAATCCGAGCGCAGGCCAACATAGCCATTGCCGCCTCCGGAATCATCGGCATGTAGATGATCACGCGGTCGCCCTTTTTGATTCCTTCAGCGACCAACGCTCCAGCTAGCAGCGCGACCTCATCCCTGAGTTGCGAGTAGGTATAGCTACGGATGGTATTGGTAACAGGACTGTCGTAGATGAGTGCGGTCTGCTTACCCCGCCCGCACTCGATGTGGAGGTCAAGTGCGTTGTAACATGTATTAAGTTGTCCGCCCGCGAACCAACGGTAGAACGGTGGATCTGTGTCGTCTAGAACGGAATCCCACCTTCGGTCCCATTGAATGGACTCTGCTACCGAGCCCCAGAACCGACTCGGGTTGTCGACCGACGCGGCGTATGTCTCGTTGAATCTATTGGACATGAAGACTCCAGTTGTTTTGAGCGACCACACAGCATCGTACACTAGTGTGGCAACCGGTGAGCTTCATGTTCATTGCTTCTGTTTTTCCGCTTGGAACGATCTTGTGTTTTGAGGCGATGACGTCATGATCGGTGTGACAACAGGTGGTCAATGACGCGATTACGGTCCGCGGGCTCGAATGGCTTATTAGAGACTCTGCTGGTCTGTGGGGTGTAGGTCCTTTTAGGATGCGGTCCTGAATCGAACCCCTACGGCACCAGGGGAATTCCGTCTGGATCGATGTAATGGAGTTCGCCCAGCTCCAACTCTCTGATTCCCTCCTCGATGACGGCTCGGTCGCCAACGACGATCCATACCAGACGGTCTGGGCGAATGATGTCTCGTGCTGCCGCGGCGAGGTCCGATGTCTCGAGGCTCCGGATTTGCTCCACGTAGGTATCGTAGTGGTTAAACTCGAGGCCGTATCGGACCAGCGACACGATGTCCGAAGCGATCGCCCGGTTTGTCTCCCATCGTCCGGGGAGTGTGAGTGTGCGAAGGTCTTTCGCTTTGGCCAACTCCTCTGCCGTGACGGGGCGGTCCGTTCGGATATCGGTCAGCTCTGCGTAGATTTCCTGCATTGATTCCTTTGTCCGGTCGGTTTGAACCGGCGCAATGAGGGTAAAGGGACGCGGCCCGCGCGCATCAATCAGTCGGGTTCGCGCACCATAAGACCAGTGCTTGTCTTCTCGAAGGTTCATGTTGATCCGTGAGCTGAACGAGCCACCCAAGACAGTATTCATTGCTTCGACCGCGGGCTCTGCCGGGTTACTCTTTGGCGGTGCCACGTGTCCTGCCATGATCAGTGACTGCTGCGATCCTGGTCGGTCGATGAGATATACGGCGCTTGTAGTCTGGTGAGTCACCGCAGCAATATTCTTCGTCGGCACTTCCGCCGGTCGCCAATCACCGAGCACTTGTTCCAGCTGGGGGGCCAGTTTTGCCATCGACACGTCACCGACCACGACCAGGGTTCCGTTATTCGGTCTGAACCACGTGGCATGAAAGTCCGACAAGTTGCGACGAGTCAGTCCGGTCACGGCTTCTTCGGTTCCGCTTCCGGTCAGGGGGACACCGTACGCGTGGTCGTTACCGTAGATAATTCGCGGGAGGACGCGGAGCGCCGTCTGCTGCGGGTTCGACTTCTCGCGTCGGATCCGGGCTAGTTGCTGATTCTTCAGCCGTTTGAACTCGTCCTCCGGAAAGGAGGGGTTCCGGATGACATCGGCATAGATGTCAAGTGCGCTTTGGAGGTGCTCGGTGAGTACCGACAGCGTCACGCTGCTCATATCCAGATTTGACTCGGTGCTCAGCTGCGCTCCCAGGCCTTGGAGCTCTTCGCTGATCTGGAGCGAATTCCGACCGGTCGTTCCTTCGTCAAGCATCTCCATCGCCAGGCTAGCCGTTCCTGGGATTCCTAGCTGGTCAGCAGCGTATCCAGCGTCCAGTTGTAGGCTGAGCCTGACGGTCGGAACTGCTAGGCGCTCAACTAGGATGACCTCGAGTCCGTTCGACAACGTCGTGGTCTGCAGTAAGGGAAAGCGGACGGACGGCGAGTCTCCTACGGAGGGAACCCCGGCCAAACGGTTCACCGTGCTAGGGGTCGTCGTTCCGTCATTGAAGGGCAGCACCGTCAGCACATACGTGCCGTCCGACAGCCAGCGGCGCGCGGCATCACGCAGTCCGTCTACTGTAGCGTCCTCGACCCATTCAAGCTGCCGATGATAGTCGTCGGCACCCGCGCCATACACCTCACCTTGCGCAAGGATGTCAGACTTGCCACCAAACCCTCCGACCCGTTCGGCTGAGCGAATAAAAGTGGCCCGGTAGTTTGTCTTGATCCGTTGGAGCTCGTCCTCCGTCACGCCGTCGAGTAAAAGTCGGTGGAGCTCTTCCGTTAGCGCCGCCTCTACAGCTCTCGCGTCGCCACCGGGCTGAACGGTTGCGTCGAAGTAGAACAGGCCACCTATTTCACGCAGGCTCACATAGGCTCGAGCATCGGTCGCAATTTGGTCGTCATACACGAGTCGTTTGTAGAGCCGTGACGTTTTGCCAACTGCAAAGACGTCGCTGATAAGGTCGAGATACTTCGCATCCTGCGTTCGCCAGCTTGGAATATTCCAGACCATATAGACGCGGGCCTGTGGGACACGGTCATGAACCTGCCCGCGCTTGGTACCAGTCCGTTTCGCGATCCACTCCTTGTCTCGTTCGATGGGAGGACCGGAGGGAATGTGACCGAAATAGGTTTCAACTTTTTGTCTAGCCGTCTCCGGGTCAATGTCACCGGCCAGTACCAACACAGCATTGCCGGCACCGTAGTAGGTCCGGAACCAATTTTGCACGTCGTCGAGGGAAGCCGCTTCGAGATCCTCCATCGACCCGATTGTGCTCCATGAGTACGGATGGCCGACGGGGTAGGTGTTCTCGGTGATCAGTTGGCGGGTAACGCCGTAGGGCTGATTTTCGCCCTGTCGCTTCTCATTTTGTACAACCCCGCGCTGTTCGTCGAGCTTTTCTTGGTCGACGGCGCCCAAAAGATGCCCCATCCGATCCGACTCCATCCATAGCGCCATATCGACCGCTGGGGTCGGAACTACCTGAAAGTAGTTGGTTCGGTCGGCGTTCGTTGTCCCGTTCATGCCTGTCGCGCCGACCCGATCGAACGGTTTGAAGTAATCGTCGTCGAAGTGTTCACTGCCGTTAAACATGAGATGTTCGAAGAGGTGGGCGAAGCCCGTCTTGCCGAGTTGTTCGTTTTTCGAACCGACGTGATACCAGATATTGACCGCGACGATCGGAGCCTTGTGGTCCTCGTGCACGAGGACCGTTAAGCCATTGTCGAGTACGAATCTCGTGAATGGAATAGAGACCCCAGGGGTTTCAAGGCTCGCTTCTGCCGTTTGTGCTCGACCATGCCCGGTAAATCCAAGACTCCAGACGACCGTTCCGACGGTAAGAATTGCCTGTGACATGGTGGGACATACACGCATTATCAGCCTCTCTCTCGATCAATTAGTTGTCGGATTAAATCTCATGGCTGGTCACTGCTCCAACAACCGGTCAGTTGTTTCGTGACTCGACCCTTGGTCCTATACTAGTGCCGTCTGCAGCCCTGTTCCAAGGGTGTCTTTGACACCCGGCGGGTGACTCCGTTCTGCGCCGAACACGACAAGAGCTAACATCGCGATAAGGTCAAAGCCGAGGAGAAGCCAAGTGGGTTACTCGCAGCTGTGCCGTCGAGGCCACGAACTTCTGGACGCCACGCTTACTCTGTCTGTCGTCGCTATAGTGGTTGGGATGACCGCTTGCGCGAGTGGGCTGCCTGCACGGTCAGAGCACACAGACAAAGCTTCATTTTTTAGACCCACGGCGACAATCGAGGACATTATGCGCTGGATGGTCGATCCGGCGGCTGACGCGGTATGGGATGCGGTGGTCACGGTTGGCACTGTGGATGGTATCAAGACGACCCAACCCGAAACCGACGATGACTGGCGTGCCTTGCGCCGTCACGCCATCACGCTTGTTGAGGCGACCAACTTACTGTTGATCGACGGACGTCGGGTGGCGGGTACCGAATCACACTCAGCGCTTCCGGGGATTGACCTCGAGCCCGGAGAGATCGAATTATTAGTGGCGGATGATCGCGAGACGTGGACGCGATTGGTTCACGAGTTGCACGACGCGGGGGTGGGCGTAATGGACGCCGTTGTAGCGACCGATGTTGACGGGTTACTCGTCGCTGGAGACCAATTGGATCTCGCATGCGAGAACTGTCACTCGGTGTACTGGTATCCAGGTTATGGGGGACGACCTGACGATGTGCCGTAGCCGTCGTTTAGGCTACGGGGTGATTGGACTGCCGTTAGGCCGTGTCAGCTCTGCGCAGCACATCCCGAACGTGCCCGGGGCCTTGGAGGGTGCGCCAACGACTCTGATCTGGTCGCCAGCGAGAATCGTTTCAGGGGTCCAGCCCCGACGAGACATGCTCACCGCCGCCCCCATTTCGATTTCCCAAGAGGTTGTTTTCCCATCCACACTGGCAGTGTCGACATAGAGAAACGAATGCGGGTTCCGAAACACGAACCTCGTGACCACGCCGACTGCCTCTACACTCTTTGTTGCGTCGTAGAATGGTTCACTTGCGTGATGCGCGTTGACGGGTGCGCCTGGCATCAGAAGTCCCACGCCCAGCACGCCACACAGTGACAAGATCCAAAGGAAGAATCGCACCGGTTTACCTCCTTACGCCGTATGGCGTCATCGATATTTAGGAATCATGAACTTTATCGCCCGACGTGCCAGGTCTGGATCACAAGCGTAGCCTTGTAGCTTGTACCCCTCGGGCGCCGGAAGCCATCGTGTCGTGTACGACGCAGGCTGTCTGAGAAACATCGGGTCCTCGAGTGTTAGCGTCATTCGCAACTCTTCACCTTCACGCCAGTAGCGCTCACTCACCTTTTTCAGTTGTGACGATGGAATACCGTTGTAGTCGTCGAATCCTGTGATATCGAACACGAAATGTGTCGTTTCCACAAGCAGTGCGCCTTCTTCGTATCGACCCACAGAAAACCCTTGAATGGTGTAGTCGAGTGGTGTTGCCGTTCGACCATCTAGCCAGACTGTACGGAGCTGGTCATCCTTTTCGTAGCGGAACATGACCCGGTCGGGCCACTGGACGACCTCCATGAAATACGGATCGTACTGGAGTGCCGGCGATGCAGAGGGGACACAGTCATACTTAGGGGCCAAAGCCTCATCGAATACCGCCTGATACGCGAGTGCCCGTTCATTCAAGACCGGAAAATTCTCAGGCGTCCAGGGCATGTTGGGGCCATTGACTGGCCGAGCCCGCCCACCGCCATCCCACACACCGACAAGATCAGGAATTTGTGAATCAGCCCGTTCGGTGCCAGACTGGGCGATCGCCATTTCCGGGGTAGCCACCAAAACTACCACCATGGCCGCCAACGCGATGCCAACGAGGCCTCCCGAACCGATCCCGCTATCGGTTTGGCTCATTGTTGTTCTCCTCAGATCTTGGTGAGGGGGGCAAAGCGGTGCTCCGTCATCCATATCCATATGTGAACAGTACGCTTGATTCTATACTGCGGCCCCCTCGTCCATGCCTGCTAAGCCTATAATGGGCCATAATTTCTACCGAGGAGAACAGCTATGCGACTGTGTTGGTCTGGACGTCATGCACGTGTTTTGAAACATGCTGGGCTCAGCATGCTGATGGTCATCGTCATGTTATCCCCATCCGCCGCCGCAGCGCAGTCTGGGGCGGACGGCGCTGGCGCGGATGTGGTGCCCCTCACCCCGTGGGGAGACCCCGATCTTCAGGGCATCTGGAGTCACGGAACGTTCACGCCGCTTGAGCGGCCCGAGGAGTATGGCGAACGTGAATTACTGACGGCTGAGGAGGTTGCTGCGTTAAACCACGCATCGGACACCCGAGCAGATCAGCGAGAGGGACTAACGAGAGAGCAAGATGTAGCCTTGGCGTACAACCAGTTCTGGTGGGATCGCGGCGTATCAATTGGCCGCACCTCACTGATTACTAACCCCACAAACGGTCGCTTGCCGCCCAGACTTCCAGAGGCTGAGCGACGGGCCACTTCCGTGGAGGCTGAACGCCGGCAGGGAATCCGCCGAGGTCGCCTTCCTGCACCGGGTCCAGAAGATATGGATTTAGGGGACCGTTGTCTCGTCTATCGCCCGGTGCCCATCACGTCGAGCGGTTACAACAACAATGTGCAGATCGCTCAGTCCCCGGGGTATGTGGCAATCTTGCAGGAACAGATTCACGAGGTTCGTGTCATTCCCCTAGATGGGCGTCCTGAGCTCGGACCGGCGCTTGATCAATGGTTGGGCGTGTCACGAGGTCATTGGGAAGACGACACGCTTGTGGTCGAAACGACAAACTTTCGTGACGACGCGGAATACCTTGGCTCAAGCACAAACCGCCACGTGGTCGAGCGTCTGACCCGGATGAGTGATGGCACGATCCAATACGAATTCACCGTGACCGATCCAACGGTTTGGACCGAACCGTGGACCGGCATGGTCCCCTGGCGAACGACAGAGGGTCCGATTTATGAATACGCCTGTCATGAGGGGAACCACGGAATGGTTGGAATCTTGACCGGGTCTCGTGCAGAAGACTCGCCGTAGATACTCGTAACAACCTTTACGGTGAGGTTGTGCACCGAGGTCTTCGCTTGTCGGATGACCTGGCTTCATAAGGTGCGCGGAACAAAAAGGGCCCAGGGTAAATATGCCCTGGGCCCTCCTTAGTTCTGCTTCACGTTTTAGAATCGAGACTAATGTTCCTCAGGAAGCGCGAACGCCGCTAGCGAGCCGGGGAAACTACCGCCCTGGCCAACTTGCACAACGATGAACTGCCTGCCCTCGTGCATGTAGGTCATCATGCCGTATTGGCTAGGCGCCGGGAGATCGATGCTACCCAACACCTCCCCTGTCCGCTTGTCTCTGGCGTTCAGGATCGGGCGGCCGCCGCTCCCCTCGGAGGCGAAGAGCAAGCTGCCGGTGGCCATCATGATGGCCTTTGATCGCCCGCTCACGTTGGACAGGTCGAGATCGCGAAGCGCGGGATGTCTCCGGATCTGATCTGAGGCCACCCCTACCGGGACGTCAAACACATGCTCGCCGGTGTTCATATTGATCGCCGTGATCTTGCTGTAGGGCGGCTTGTGAATCGGGAGCCCCTGTGGCCCACTCCAGCCGACGCCGCCTCCTTGCACCCAGTCGGACAAGGTCTTACCGGTCGTCGTGCAGTCGCCTGAGTCTGAGGTGCAGCCGTGGATGGTCGCGTCTACGTCCGCCCCCGGTTGCACGGTGCGCCCCGAGCAACTCGGTCCAGACGACTGATACAGGAAGCCAGTCTCCGGGTCTAGGACCGCTGGGTTTGTGATGTTAATTCCGCCAAAGCAGCTAATCCATCCCTTCACGTCTTCGGTGTGGTTGTTCGGAAGTGGCGGCATGTACGGACCGCCGATCCGATACTGGCTCATGATATCGAGCGCTTCCTGTCTAAGCTCAGGCGTAAAGTCGATGAGATTTTCTTCGGAGAGTCCGAGCGGGTTCAGTGGTTCTGGTTTCGTGGGGAATGGCTGGGTGGGCGACAGCCTCTCACCCGGGACGATTGACTGAGGCACAGGACGTTCTTCGATCGGCCAGACCGGTTCGCCGGTCTCGCGGTTGAAGGCGAACGTCATTCCCTGCTTGGTGGTCTGGACGAGCATCGGAATCTCTTCTCCATCCACCGTGACGTCGACCAAGATCGGGACGTTAGCCACCTCGTGGTTCCAGATTGGATGATGATCAATCTGGAAATGCCAGAGCCGTTGCCCGGTGTCGGTGTCGAGAGCGATTACACTATCGCCGTACAAGTTATCGCCCGGCCGGAATCCGCCGTAGTAGTCGATTGTCGGCGCGTTTGTTGGGATGTACACGATACCTCGATCCAGGTCGGCCGACAGCGGTGCCCACGATGAGACGTCGCCAGTCCAACGCCACGCGTCGTTCTGCCAGGTATCGAAGCCGAATTCGTTCTCAGACTGCGGGATGACGTTGAACGTCCATTTGTGCTGGCCGGTCTCGGCGTCGTATGCAAGGATATCGCCAGGCACGTTCTCGATTCGGCTCTGACTGTACCCCTGTTCGTGCGAGTTGCCCACCACGACCGTCCCGTTGACGACGATCGGAGGTGAGGAGCTCGTGATATATCCGACGTCCATCGGGATTCCTTCATACGGGTCGTAATCGTGGCCGAGGTCGGCGAGCAGGTCGACGACACCCGTCCTTGGGAAGCCCGGAATCGGCACCGGGTTGCCGAAGCCTTCGAGGTGCTCCCCGGTCTTGGCATCGAGCGCATGCAGGAAGAACGCAGGCGTGATCACATAAATGATGCCGCGCCCGTCGACTTCCCCATAACCGACGCCCTTGCCGTAGCTCGCCCGCATCGACTCTTCCCACCGCTTGGTATTCGGCTCGCGATACGTCCAGAGTGTCTCACCGGTCGCCGGGTCCATCGCCGCGACTGTGCGGCGGTAACCGGCGACGGTGTAGAGAAGGCCGTCGATGTAGCTCGGCGTCGAGCGGGAGAGGTAAAGCGGGTGTGGGCTGAAGTTGTCGCCCCGCCAGACCCATTGCAGCTCGAGGTTCTCAAAGTTGTCTGCGTCGATCTGCGTCAGTGGCGAGTAGCGGGTGCCCCAGGCGTCGCCGCTCTGGAAGTGCCATTCTCCGTCTGGTGAACCACGATCCTGGGCCACAGACAGGCTGGGCAGAGCGACGAAGGCAGCTAGTGCTAGGATCAAGCAAACGCCTCGGGGGCCTCTTGGGTCTCCGTTCATCTCGTTCCTCCTAAGTTTCGAAGCTTCAGTGGTTAATTATGCTGTGCCGTGCACGTTTTGGGAATACCTGTGTATCGACTTTTTTGCATTCGAAAGAATGCCAGAATAAAGGACTGATGGCGAAAAGGAGCGAAAAGGGCCGCAAGATGGGGAAGATCTACGTCATTCATGAGAACGAAGCATGGGTAAAACCGCTCCGGGAAGCTTTTCACGAACGAGGTCTTCCGTTTGAAGAGTGGTTTCTTGATGAAGGAGTGATTGATCTCGGTTCGGTGCCTCCTCACGGCGTTTTCTATAACCGAATGAGTGCATCCTCGCACAGCCGGGGCCATCGTTACGGCCCCGAGTACGCTGGGGCAGTGCTCACCTGGTTAGGCCGCCATGGGCGGCATGTCATCAACGACGGGCGAGCCCTACAGCTTGAAATCAGTAAGGTCGCGCAGTACGCAGCCCTGAGCGCTCACGGTATTCAGACCCCCAAGACGGTTGCAGCCATCGGTCGTGATGCAATAGTCGACGCCGCGCGACAGCTTAAGTTGCCGTTTATTACCAAGCACAACCGAGCGGGTAAAGGTTTAGGTGTCCGGCTGTTCAGGGAGATGGCAGCGTTGGCTCAGTATGTGTCTGGGGACGAATTTGACCCGCCAGTCGATGGGATCACCCTTGTCCAGGAATATATCGAGGCACCGGAACCATTCATCACACGCGTGGAATTTGTGGGCGGCCGTCTTCTCTATGCCGTGCGTGTCGACGCCAGCCAGGGGTTCGAGTTATGCCCTGCTGATGCTTGTCGTGTCGATGATGTCTTTTGTCCCGCGGAGGGTGGTTCTGAGCCTCAACTGAACGACTCGCCGATGTTTCAGGTAATCGAGGGCTTTGGCACACGAGTCGGTGATGAATTTGTCTTTCCATTGGTCGATCGGTATGAGCGCGTATTGGCTGTGCACGGTATTCAGATCGCCGGTATTGAGTTCATTCTCAACGCCCAGGGTGTGCCGTTTACTTATGACATCAACACCAACACCAACTACAATCGCGAAGCCGAAGCGACGGCCGGCCGATACGGTATGCGCGAGATCGCGGCGTATCTTGGTGATGAATTGGTTGCGCCCCGAATGTCTACCGCTGCGGGAGGGCAAAACTAAGGATCAGGTCGCCGCCTCGCCGGCCCCGGTCACCGCCACCCGAGGCGACCGTGACGAACTGCTCACCATTCACCATATACACCGAAGGTGACGAGAACACTCCGGCGCCTGTGTTGAACTTCCAGAGCAACTCCCCGGTCTCGGCATCAAAGGCAAAGAAGTAGCCGGCGATGTTGCTACCGGTTCCAACGAAGACTACACCACCGGCGGTGACGACCGATCCGGCCTGACCGTACCCTTCGAAGATTTGACGCCAGACCAGCTCTCCCGTCGTGGGGTCGTAGGCAGAGAAGTAGCCGTCCGCATCGCGACCACCGTTGTATGGTCGGTCGATCGCATTCACATATAGCAGACCGGTAAGGGGGCTGTAGGAGAGTGGCGCATAGTTGGCCCCGCCTCCGTATCCGGGGGCTATGATGTGGTTTGAGGCGTGCGGTGTGAACTGTGGCACGATCTCACGTCCTTCAATCCATCCCGGCGGAATTTTTGTCGGGTAAACCGGTGCGACCGGTTCCATTCGGTCGCCGTTCGCCTTGTGGGGAATCGGTTGCGTCGGCCACGGTTGTTCGCCTGGCGTGTCAGTCTGCGTCGGCACCGGTGTCTCGATAATCGGATGGACCGGTTCCCCGCTGGCGCGATCGAGGATGTACAGCCACCCATTCTTGTTGGCCTGGGCCAGTGCTTTGACCGGTCGCCCGTCCACCTCCATGTCAAAGAGGATCGGTTGGAGACCGTTGTCATAATCCCACACATCGTGATGAACGAGCTGGTAGTACCACTCCAGTCGACCGGTTTCGATCGACAGCGCCAAGACCGAGTCTGAGAAGAGGTTCATCCCTGCTCGTTTGGTGCTATCACCGAACGGATTTCCGACGGCAACGTACACCAGCCCGAGCTCAGCATCAATTGACGGCGTTTCCCAGATGCCGCCACCGTTTCGTTCTCCACCGACCCACGTCGGCCCGGCGAGGTCCCATCCCTGGTCGTTCTCGTCCTGTGGAATTGTGTTGAAGTGCCAAATGACCTCGCCAGTCTGTGCGTCGACGGCTAACACATGCCCGCCCGGAATGTGACTCTCGCTCCGGGTTGACCCAACATAGAGCACGCCATCGTGGATTTGTGGGGCCGACGTAAACCAATACCCCATCGAGATAGCCGTCTCGACGTCGGGATATCTGAGTCTGAGAACATCCAGGATCACGCTCGCCTGGCCGTTGTCACCGAATCCTTCAAGCGGCTCACCGGTCTTGGCGTTGAGTGCGAAGATAAACGAGCCGGCGGCGCTGTAGACCACCCCATCGGCGTAGGTTACACCCCGGTGTCGAAAGATATAGCCTTCGCGTCGTGCTCCGCCGAGTAACTCGGTGACATCGTACGACCACAGCAGGTGCCCGTCGTGCCCGTCAACCGCATAGACACTGCCGCGAGAATCGGTGGCGTACATGACGCCATCGACGATCACCGGAGTCGTCTGGTTGCTCACTCCATCAATAACACCGTGTTGAAATAGCCATCGCGGGGTCAGGGTGTGAACGTTGGAGCGGTCGATCTGGTCCAACGATGAGAATCGGCCGCCTGCAAGGTCAAGGTTGTGCAGCGGCCAGTCGACAGTGTCCGGCCGATCTTGAGCCGAAATCGTGCCTCCACCCAACACGCCGAGCACACCCAGCAGGCTCAGTGCGGTCATTACCAGAGAAGTCACCGTGTTTGTGTGTCTCATTGTCTCATCACCACAGTTCCATAGTTGCAATCGTGCTCAACGCCAGACGTGAGCCTTCGATAGGATACCGACCCCGACCGGCTGGGGGCAACGAGCGAACGAATGGTGGAGTAGCGGGCGGGGTGTTCGCGTAACGAGTGTCATGCTCACGACCGCGTCAGGGTGCGGCCGGGGGGCAGCGGTAATTGGACAAGATGATGCCGGAGGGATAAGCGGATCCATTACTCGACCTTTTCCGTAGGCTCACCGGCGGTTCGTAACCAACGAGCCTCGGTTAAGACCTCGAGCAGGGTGTCCACCTCGTTCTGACAGACCATCTACCAGAGATGTTGGTCAGACAGGTATTCTGTCATAGCTATAATCGTTCCAGACTACAGACAGGAGACGTCGCACTATGTCGAACGTGCCACCCAAGAGCGCCATCGAGTTGGCGATGGAGAAACTCGCCAAGCAGGATGTAGAGGCGGGCACCGAGGCCCGCACCCTGAAGCCAGAACAGAAAGAGGCTATCGCCGTGGCTCGGCGAGACTATGAGGCACGGACCGCCGAGTGTCGAATTTTGCACGATTCCACCGCTGCCACCGTGTTTGAGCCAGAGGCTCGAACACAGCTCGAGGCGAACTATCGGAGGGACCTGGCGCGGCTGACGAGTGACCGCGATAGAAAGATCGATAAGATTCTCAAGGGTGCCGAGTAAAGGCCAGGCGACGAGCGTTGCACGACCGCTCCGCGATCACGACTCAGGTCACATGAAGACGAGGCAGTAGTGCCCAGAGTCCCAGTTATTGTGACGCGCCTCAAGGACGAACTGCTCGGCGGTTAGTTCAGCGACCACTACGCCAGGTAGGCCCTCGTGACCATTCCGGTTCTCAGATGCGCCTTCGATGGGTGAGACAAGTGACAGCCATCGGCTTGATTCGAAGTCTATGATCGTTCCGTGACCACGAGTCAGAGTCACGGCATACAGGTTTGTCGTCATCACATCCGGATGTGTCAGGTGGTGATACACGCTTCGAAGAAGCACTCTGCCGCAACAGCCAGTTGGAAGGCCGATCTTCGTTCCGCTCGACTCGATCGCTGTAACCTTGTTGACTTCGGTTTGACTGACGGCCACTCGGGGACGGAGGTCTTCGCAGGTCTCTCGGACACCTAGACACGCCCATCCGGTGCCAGCTGGAGCGAGCCGTCACGGGTTCCAGACCCTGCGACGCGGCTAGCGGAGTCCAGCTGTAGAGTCGCAGAGAGTCCCACCTCTTTAATGGCTAGCTGGTCTGGCTTGTACCGTGCGATACCCCAATTGATTAGCCCGGCGAGACACGGGAGGCCTTCGGTGACTGTGGGTCAGGGCTGTTTAGCGATGGAATGCCATCAGCTTTACAGAAACGGTCACGTTCGTACACGAGCCCGTGAGCCATGTCGGCGTCCCACCACGGGATCTCACTGCATTCTAACGGCTACCCGCCGATGGCGGCGACGCTATAATCGCCACGCGTTGCCAGATCTCTGGAGCGGTCTTATCTACTACGTCGTCTTTCTTTTCTCGACGACCTTGCACGAAGCAGCTCACGCGTGGGCTGCGATGAGAGGTGGAGATCAGACGGCGTATCACGGTGGGCAAGTCTCCCTGGATCCTCGTCCCCACGTTCGGCGCGAGCCATTCGGCATGGTCATGTTGCCGCTGATCTCTCTTGTCCTCGCGGGGTGGCCGTTTGGGTTCGCTAGCGCACCCTACGATCCTCACTGGGCAATGCGGTATCCGAAGCGGGCAGCCTGGATGTCCCTGGCCGGTCCGGGGGGTAATCTGCTGTTGGTTCTGGCGTCGGCCGTAGCCATCCGATTCGGTTCTTTGGCTGGCGTGTTCGCCGCACCTGAGGCCGTGACGTTCGATCAAATCGTTACAGCGTCGACAAGCGGCGCCTGGGAAGGAATCGCATTTCTCGTAAGCGTTTTCTTTTCGCTCAATCTTCTTCTGGCCATCTTTAATCTGATTCCCGTTCCCCCGCTCGACGGTAGTGGTGCGGTCCCACTGTTTCTGGACAATGCGACGACTAGCCGCTATCAGCAGTTCGTGTGGGGCCAGCCGGCGTTAGCGTGGATTGGAATTCTTATCGCGTGGCAGATCTTTCCTTTGCTGTTTCAGCCCTTATGGCTTTTCGCAGTGAACCTGGTTCATTCTGGAATGCACTACGGGTAGTGCTGTCGGGTGGTGGAGTGTGCGTCTTGGCGCCAGAATACGTTGGCGTGGTTGTCGCCGGAGCTACTTAGAGAACCCCAGTTCACTGTAGACCGCAAGGTGGTCTGATCCTGTCGGGCCGACTACCGAGAAACTTTTAACGACGATTCCAGGCGAGACGACGTGATGGTCGATCGGAATTCCTAGCCAGAGGCGTTGAGCTGGCCACGTCGGAAGGTAGCCGAATCCGCGTGCGGCGTCTCGGAGACCCGACCCGCTGAGTAGACGGAGGAAAGCAAGAGACCAGGGGGACGTGTTGAAATCTCCCATGAGTAAGAACTCGCGGTCAGCGAATTCACGTCGGACGTCGGCTAAAACGGCGAGCTGACGATCTCGAATCGCCGCCGACGTCTGGCCGCCGAGCGGTGATGCCGCGTGTCCGATGGCCAACACCAGCGGAACGGAGTCGATGTCGAACGTTCCGATAGCGTAGTGACGCTCAGTGCTAGCGAAGGGACGGACCTCGGAGTGGCGGAAAGGGATCCGGCTGAAGAGTGCGACGCCTGATCCACGCGGGCGCGCGTGAGTAACACGGTCCGTGTAGTGTTGACTGAGCGGGGCTAGCTCTTTAATCCAGCGAGTATTTATCTCGACTAGGCCAACCACGTCCGGTTGCATCGCGTCGATGAGGGCGAGGACTTCTGGGTAGTTACGGCTGTAGAACGAAACGTTTAGACTCAAAACACGGAGCGCGGTCGGTGTCGGCTCCGCCGGACCCGCGGGCACCCAGAGAGCCACAACCGGTGCGGCTATCAAAGTGGTGGTCACCGTGCCGAATAGCACATGTCGCCATGCTCTGAGAACCCCAAACACGAGCACGATCGCGGTGGCGGCCACTGCAAGATGTGCCCGGAAGTGTCCCGGAAGTTCCAAGAGCCAATAGGCGTCGGCGAATCTAGGAACAACCGCGGCCAACGTGAAGACGATGTTCGTCAGGAGCAGAGCGAGGAGCACTAGCCGTCTGACACGTGGCCACAGCATCGGGTCGCTTTCCGTCAGCCGAACATGAGATTGACGATGAAAGTCGCAGCGAGAATCCCGGTTACGTCGGCCAAGAGGCATGCGGGAACTGTGTGTCGTGTCACCTTAACGCCGATAGCTCCGAAGTAGACCGCCAGCGTATAAAACGTAGTCTCGGTGCTGCCCTGATAGGTACTGACCATGTATCCGATCAAGGAATCTGGGCCGTGTACCGTCATCGCTTCGCTAGCGATCCCCAATGCACCCGACCCGCTGAGGGGACGGAGTAGTGCCATCGGCAGAGCCTCTCCGGGCATGCCGACCAGCGCGGCAATCGGGGCAATCGCACCGACTATGACGTCTAGTCCTCCTGAGGCTCTGAACATACCGATCACTACCAAGATAGCGACGAGGAAGGGGATGATTCTTAGCGCGACCTGAAAGCCTTCTTTTGCGCCCTCGACGAGTGACTCATACACCGGGACCCGGCGGACCCATCCGTAAAGCACGAAGATGGCAACCAGAGCCGGAAGCATCCAGTAGGAGAGTATGTCTCGGAAGACAGTGGCGTTTGGCTCGGTGCCAAAGCGAAGAGCAACATGCCGAACCGCAAGGGCAAGGAAGACGACCCAGAACAGTCGTCCGAGCCATTGCCGCCCGGACGATGCGACGGGTCCAGGCTCCGCGTCACTCAGTTCGGCGGAGATGTCGGCGACTTGCACGGATGGACCGTTAACCGTTGGGGCAGGCGGCTCGGTGTCGCGGTAACGCGGTAGTCGAGAGAGGAGGATGGCAGCGGTCACACCCATGACCGTGGCGCACCCGCTGGCGAACCATGTTGGTATCCAGATTCCCGCAGCGTTAGCCGATCCGAGTGCGGCACGAACACCGATGATCCCCGACGGCAGCAGCGCGAGTCCAGCGGTGTTGATCGCCAGAAAGAGCGCCATCGCATTGGTCGCGGTGCCCTTCTGGGTGTTGTATTTGTCGAGTTCTTCGATCGCCTTGATACCGAACGGCGTCGCCGCGTTACCCAGTCCGAGCATATTTGCCGAAATGTTGAGCAGCATGGCGCTCATGGCGGGACTCCCGGGTGGGATTGACGGGAACAGGAGCCGCATGACCGGACTGACGATCCTTGAAAGTTGAGCCGTCAGGCCGGCGTCCTGGGCGACCCGCATCACACCCAGAAAGAAGGCCATCACTCCAACCAGTCCTATAGCCAGGTCGACCGCATTTCTGGCTGATTGCAGAATGGCGTCCGTCACGGCCTGCATCTGCCCGGTGAAAGCGGCGAAGAGTACGGAGGCGAGTGCGACAACGATGAAGAGACCGTTGAGCATCAGGTCGGGTCTGTTCTTTAACCGATTGGCCGCGTAGTCGGACGGCTGTTGCCGGCCGTGGCGGTCGGTTGGGTCAGCACGCGATGACTATGGCGCAGCCGTCTCGCGACGTCCCAGTTCCGGTCGTGCTCTTCCAGCCACGCGAGGTGCAGAAACGCCGCAGGATCCAACGGAAAGCGACTGGTCGCTACGTTAAACACTGTACGCGCGCCGTCCGGATCGTCGTTAAGGAGCAACGCCCGCCCGAGAAGTGCCAGCGTTTCACTTGACGCCGAGGAAGTAGATACGGATTGCAGATATTTCAACGCTTTGCTGAGCGCCACGCGGTCAGCATCCGTCTCAGCGATCTTGAGCCAAACCCGGCCTAGAGCCGTATAAGCCTGAGGCTGATCCGGATGCTCCTCGACGGCTCGGCCGAGGGCCAACACTGCCATCTCAGTCTGGCCGGAACGCGCATACGCCAGTCCGCGCGCCACGTGCCGTTCCGGATGGGTCCGGTCGAGCGCGGCGAGGGCGTCGAGTTGTCTCAATTCCTCGCGATAATTACCCAGAGTACGGTGAACTGCCGCGAGTACTTCTCGGGCCTGAAGAAACCCTGGAGATAGCTCGACGGCTTCAGTTAGGACGTCGCTTGCAGTGTCAAGTCGCCCCTGTTCCCGTAGGCAGAGCCCTAACACGTAGTAAGCCTCCGTGAACTCTGAATCGATTGCAATGGCCTGGCGGAGCAGCAAAACGGCACGATTCACGCGGCCATCACGTTCATTGGCCAGCGCCAGCTTGTATAGCACCTGCGCATTCTGGTCATCGAGGCGAACGTAGTGCGCGTAGTGAGCAATTGATTCTTCGTACTCTTCGAGTGCGAACGCCACGTCCCCCAGACGCTCGTACGGTCGGGTGGCCACCGGGTCAAGGCGAGCCGCCATCGACAGGTCGCGTGTCGCACTGCGGAGATCGCCCTGACGTTGATATGTCTCACCACGTTTAAGGTGGACTGCCATTGAGGTTGGATTGAGCGCCAGAGCGCCGCTGTAGGCCTCGAGCGCCAAGAACAGCTGACCGTTGAGTGCCGCGATGTCACCTTCCGTAATCAGATGCTGAAACTTTCGCTCCCGGGTGGCGCCCTGGTAAACGAATACTGCAGCCATCCCCACGAGCAAGACAAGACAACTCACGATGACGCGTTGCATTCGGCCCAACACTAGCGAGATTCTACCTGGGTCCATCCAAGTGTCCCAAGCTGGTCACGGTATTGCCCATTGCGTCGCTGGCTCTGATGACCAGTCGATCAGCATTGGCGGGGTCGATCTGGACTTCGAACCGTTCGACCTGAGAGTCAGGAATCCCGTCAAGGGGATACACGACCTGCCAGTGCTCGGTATCAAGGGAATACTCGACGTGCTCAACGGGCGAGTGGGTGTCGCTGACGACGAATCCGACAACCGTCTCGCCGCCCTGCGTTCTGCTCACGTCCAGTGCAATCTGCGGTGGCGAGTTGTCGATGTCAAACGGCTTGCTCTCCATGGCGCCACGCAGCGCAAGTCCGGGCGGGTTCGACAGCGCGTCTGTCGCGACCACGCGAACGACGTACCCACCATCTGGCGCCGAACTGGTGTTCCAGGTAAAGATGGGCTCACGCAGTCCCTCGGCCAGCGTGTTCCAGACCGTTTCCGCGTCCGTCCGATAGAACACGTCGAACGTTAAATCGTCCTGATTTTCGTCGCGAGTCGTCCAAACAAAAGTCTGCAACCCCTTCTGAAACACCTGGCGCCCGAGCGTGTTCTGCTGATTCTCGCCATTTCGACTTACGGTCACCTCCCGCGCCTCAGCTCCGTCCGTGAGACCGGCGATCGGCGGATCTGTTCCTGAGAACGGTGCCTGAAAGACGACACCCGGCTCATGCACGGTGACGCTGGTGATCTCTGGCGCAAGATTCCGTGGGAGATAGGCCGTGGTGACGGAGAGCAGGACCGGACTGGTTTCGCCGCCGGTCAGCTGCGCCTTCCATTGGATGTATCGTGCCTTCGGGCTTGTCACCTGCGAGCCGGCGGGATCAGAATAGGCCTCGGACCAAGCGCTCCAGGTGTCGTTTGGTTCTTCCGTGTTGCCGGTTCGAGTGAACAGCTCGACCGATGTTCCCGTCGGTGTCGTCGCTCGCCACCTGACCGTGCCCCACGTCGCCACGGTTTCCGCGTCCCTCACCGTGGAAAGATAGGTCCCTACCCTCGCCCGGTTCGACGCTAGTCGATACACCTTGCCGGGGTTGGAGGTAACGTAGTAGTGAGCCCCGTTGGAGTCCGGGACGAACTGCATCACTTGTTGGGCTGGGGCTCGGGTGAGCAGCACGATTTGCGGAGGGTCTTCGTTCACGCGAAAAATCTTTCCATCGCTGCCGGTGGCGATAAGCAGAGTCTGATTCGTTACGTTCGGGTCTTCGATGCTTGGATCGGAAGCAGTGAAGGCAATGTCGTACGGTGCATCAGTCGCCGATTCCCAGACCGGATCCCAGACACCGTCCGGCATGATTCGGTAGACCGCACCTCCGGAGGTAGAAGACCCGTTCAAGTCTGAGAAAGTCGACGCCGTAGGGCTTGATGTCGCCCCGTTCGCGCTCACTGATACCGTCTCAGAAACCGAAGTCGACACGGTTACGGTAGCGCTTCCGGCGGAGAGTGCCACAGGCGCCCGTTTCGTCGTCTGTCCCGGTAATTGGCTGACAGCGACCGCATACAGCACCCCGTTAGGGGCGAGGCGGAGTGAGCGGATTTCCCTGAACGGACTATCGAGCACCACGAAGCCCTCACCGGCCGGCGTGATTCGAAAGACTCTCCCTGGCGAACCAGTACCGGCGAGAACATTGCCATCGGGGGCGACCGCGAGTGACAGGACATGGGTCGAGTTCGTTTCGTAGAAGAGTGTTGCGGTGCCATTCGATGTCACTCGGTAGATTCGACCGGGATCGCCCGTCGCGACAAAAAGGTTGCCCTCGGCACCGTCGGGTGCTAGCGCCCAGATGTACTGCTCGTTGGGGTCAAAGACCGTCTGTGCTTCCTGGCTGGTGGAGACCCGAAATACCGAACCGTTTGGTGACGTGGCGACATAGGCTGTATCACGATCGATCGCCGCAACCGCGTGCACGTTCAGCTCGTCGGCGTCGAAGACCATTTGTCCTTCGGAGTCGTCCTCGACCCGAAATACCCGGCCGTCGTTGCCGCTACCGACCCACAAGACACCATCGGTTGCGGCGGCGGCCCAGAGGAACGGGGCAGTGGTTTCATATACCACTTCACTCACCGGTCCCAGGAGGAGTCGTCCGGTCGTATCGACCGAGAGATTCTCAACCTTGCCTTCGAGAAATTCGGCTTGCGTCGAGACGTGCCAGAATATCGGTGATGCGGCGTGGGTCAGAACGATCGCCAGAGTTAGTCCGGCCACCGTCAACCCCCAGCGCAGGCATATGCGGCGAGGGGTGCTCATCTCTCGATCTTGATAAAGAGCCGACGCGACCCGGACACGGCGTGGTCGCCAACGAGTTCCCACTCGCCTAATGTCGCTTCTCGGAGGCGACCGAGGCCGCCGTTACTGCGGTTTCCCTCAAGGACTGCAAGTACGGACCCTGGGAGTGAAGGCAGTGGCTCACCCCGGTCGACCGCGCCCGACTCGGTTCGTAGAAGTTTGATGTAGAGGCGATTGTTTCGCCGTACGTCGTTGAGGTTTCGAATCAGTTGGTCAACGGAGTTAGCTTCGGCCGGAGACCGTCCCTCCTGTTGCTCTCTAGCTGAGAGGGTTGCCGCATCAGAGACCTCTATCACCAGGCTGCCCCTCGCGTGGGCAGGGATCTGGATCATGACTGTTTCGAGCAACTCGGCACCACGATGGTTTCGAGACAGAACCCTCAGCGGGATCTCCTCGCCCGCCCTCGGCCGCATGGTGTCGAGCCAGACGCGCTCGAGCATGGCTGTCCGGCGTTCCTCGACAGCGGTGACCGCTACATCGATTCCCATGATCTCCACAGGCTCGAAGTCATTTGTGGACAGTGCCGCCACGGGGTTGGCGATGGCTGACGCGGCCCTGGTCGACGCGTTGTTGCCGGTGTAGATGTCGTTGGATGTCACGTTGTCGTGATCTCGAAGACGCGCAGTGCTTGTGACTTCGTAGGTCTTCGGTCCCAGGTCACGTGTCCAGGTCACGAATGTACTCAACGCGGTGGTATACGCCAAGAGCGGCGAAAACACCGGGTCTTCAATCATGTCAAAGCGAAAGGTCTTTTGTATATTCCGCTCCGGATCGTCCAGGGTCATGCGGATCGGAATCATCTTTGGACCCGGCCCAAGGGTGCCGTAGATACCGGTCGAGCGGTCCTGGTCAATTGTACCGAGCACCTGGCCGATCGCTGCAATTTTTGATGAGAGCGCCAAGCTTGGAAGCAGCGCCGTCACATGGGCTCGCGTCATCGGAAACCGTACGGCACCGAGGTTGTAAAACGGATGCCCGAATGCATAGACCCGGTCATCTTCGACCATGGTGACGGTACCGGTGCCGGCCATGGTTAGGTCGCCTTGAACCAGACTCACTCCGACCGTATCACCCGGTTGCAATGGTTGGCCAGTCGCCTCAAGCTGTGCTTCGGCCGTCATTGTTCCGCCGACAGTCGCCGACAGGCCGCCGGCACCGAACACCGAAGCCCAGAGAGGCTGCAGTTCTGGCGCGAACCCGTTCAGCACAAGCGGGGTCGCGATCGGTTGTAGCAGCGTCGCCAACCGGCCGGCCTCGGATAAGGGGAGGCCGAAGGCGCGCACGTCGGTCGGTTGCTGCGCGAACGCCCTAGCCGGTCCGAACGCTTCTCGCACGACGGTTGCAAGGTCTTGTTCGGTAACAGGTATCCTGATTGTTCTGAGGGTACGCCGGCCGGTCACGGTGATGGAGGCATCGGTGGCGACCATCTCTTCGATTGGTGTGATACCGGCAATCGCGTCGGTTGAAAACGAGCCAAGAGAATAGGAGACGGCGCCAGCGAGGCGCCCATCGAAGTAGACCGGGCTGCCACTCATGCCCTGGATCACGCCGGTGGTTGCCAGGGGCCCCCCGGTGAGGCGGGCGATGATGATGTTGCGCTGAGGTCCCATTACATTCGTCAGCACGCCCAAGACCTCGACGTTAAATTCCTCTCGTTCGGCACCACTAAATACTGTCACTCCTACACCGGTCATCCCGGTCTTCACCTCGTCAAGTGGTATTCGGGCGGTTTCTGCTGGCAACTGAACCAGGCAGAGGGTGGCGAGGAAAGCGAAGACGAGAGGCGCAGAGGCTCTCATGGCAGGAATTAGCGTGTGAGTTGGTTATATCGGACCAAATGCTTAATGGTCAAGGAGAACCGAGAAATTGACATGGCCAGGATAGGTCTGTTAGCGTTGCCTGCGAGTATTATGACAGCTGTGTTTTTCCGGTCGATCGCGCACCAGGGCTATTGGCCCATCGTTTATGACTGGTGGCATGGCCACCGGTTTAGCCAGATCACTGGAGGGGCTGTTAACTAAAAAAGGGTCACGAAGGGTAGTTTCGCTCGACCCAGGCAGACAACGATACGACGACATCCAGGCCTCTTCAGCCCGCGCGCGGCGCGGTTGAAGAGGCTTTTTCTATTTGAACGCTGACGGACCATGAACGCAAAATTGTGCACCACTGTCACCGGTGCCACGACAGATGAGATCCGAGCCAGGCGGGACGCGGCGACCGATGCCGACATGATCGAGGCGCGTTTGGACTTCGCACGGGAACTCGACGTGGCTGGGGTGCTGGCGGACCGAGCTTGTCCTATCGTGGTGACCTGCCGACCACTCTGGGAAGGGGGACACTTTCAGGGATCTGAGGAGGAGCGCCGCCGAGTCCTTGCGCGTGCCTACCAGCTTGGCGCTGATTATGTCGACCTCGAGTGGAGGGCCGGTTTCGACGACATCATCAAGGCGGACGACGGACGACGAATCGTACTGTCGGCACATGACTTTGAACACGTTCCAGCCGATATAGATGACCAGTTTCGTGAGATGCGAGCAACGGGGGCCGAGGTTATCAAAATCGCGGTTCAGGCTGAAGCTCTGACAGATCTCGTCACACTCCTGAACTTCAGTCGACGACATCGCTCAGAGGGGACAGGTGACCGGATCGTGATCGGAATGGGACCGATAGGCATCCCGTCTCGCGTCCTACCTGACCTTTTCGGTTCGTGTTGGACCTACTCCGGTCAGGGTGTGGCGCCGGGTCAGCTCGAATTGTCACACATGTTGGACGAGTTCCGGGTTCGAGCTCTAACTACGGACGCTGAGCTGTTTGGAGTGGTGGGCTCGCCACTGGCTCACTCGCTGTCTCCGGTTATGCACAACGCCGGTTTTGGCGAAATCGAACGGGACGCGGTGTATCTGCCGCTGGAGGCGACCGACGTCGACGACTTCGAACGGTTTGCCACGGCGTTCGATGTGCGCGGTGTTAGCGTGACTGCACCCTACAAGGAGTCGATGTTCTCTAAGATCGCCTCGACTGACGAGCTCAGTGAGCGGGTCGGTGCCGTTAATACCATCAGGATGGACTCTACCGGTTGGTGTGGAATTAACACCGATGGCCAAGGGTTTCTCGCACCTCTCCGTGGTCGAATCCGTCTCCGTGGTTGCCGCGCCGTTGTGCTCGGGTCTGGCGGCGCCGCTCGTGCAGTGGCGACGGCGCTCGTCGATGAGGGAGCCTCGGTGACCATCTGCGCGCGCTCTATGGAGCGGGCAGCGGTAGTCGCGCGACTGGTGGAAGGCCAAACGGCTCCGATACCTCCGCAACCGGGGACATGGGATCTCCTGATCAATACCACTCCGATTGGAACCTATCCGAACGACGACGTCAGTCCGATGGCCGGCGCCGAGTTCGGCGGAGCACTCGTTTACGATCTTGTCTATAACCCGACGGTGACACGACTACTCGCTGATGCTGCTGCCGCCGGATGCTCGACGATAGGAGGGCTCGACATGCTGGTGGCACAAGCCGAGCGACAGTTTTCCTGGTGGACCGGTGCGCCTCCCGGATCGCAAACGTTTCGACACGCTGCGGAGCGACGGCTCCGAATTAGCGGTCAACTCAAGCCGTCGCACGCCGACGCATCGTAGGACGATGAGAAACAGTACTTCTTTCGAAGAATTCGTTAGCTTGGCCAAACGCGGTACGTTCGTACCAGTCTGTAAGGAAGTAATGGCCGATATGCTAACTCCGGTTTCGGCCTTCCTCAAGATTGCTGAAGATGCCGACCATGCCTTTCTGTTCGAGAGCGTCGAGGGTGGCGAGCGACTCGCGAGGTACTCGTTCTTGGGGAAGGACCCTTTTATGGTGCTTCGGTCGCGTGGCGGGCGAACTTTCATTGACAAGCCCGACGGAACGGAGAAGCGCGCCGAATCGTTCATCGATGTCCTTCGGGAAGCTATGGCGCGATACGAGTCACCCTGTGTCGAAGGTCTCCCTCGGTTTACCGGCGGTGCTGTCGGTTTCCTCGGGTACGAGTCGGCCACCTGGTTTGAACCGTCGCTCGGTGAGTGTTGGAAGCGTCAAGGAAAGGGGATTGGTAGTGACATACACGATGGAGATGACGCCGCGTTCATGTTGTTTGACACGATCTTGGCGTTTGACCACCTCAAGCATCGCATCCTGGTGATCGCCAACGCGGCGGTGGATGACGAGTGCGATCTGAGAAGTCAGCACCAATTAGCCCAGGCCAAAATTCGATTTCTCGAGCACGAGCTGGAACGCAGTGTGTCGAGACATGCGCTCAATACGGAAACACCACTGGAGTGGCGTTCCAACACCACACGCGAGGTGTACGAGGAGTCGGTTCGCAAGGCCCAGGAGTACATCCTGGCTGGAGACATCTATCAGGTCGTACTATCACAGCGTTTCGAAACCGACGTTACGGTTGATCCATTCACGGTTTATCGGATGCTGCGATACGTTAATCCGTCGCCATACATGTACTTCATGCGAGTTGGCGGTCTGTCGATCGTTGGGTCCTCTCCGGAAATGCTAGTGCGGGTTGAGGATCGACATGTGGAAACCCACCCCATCGCCGGGACGCGTCCGCGTGGGGCTAACAGAGCTCGAGACGAGCAGTTAGCCGAAGAGCTCAGGGAGAGCGAAAAGGAGCGTGCCGAGCACGTCATGCTCGTCGATCTCGGTCGCAACGATTTGGGTCGCGTGAGTGAGTACGGAACCGTGAGAGTCCCCCAATATATGGGTCTTGAACGGTATTCGCATGTAATGCACTTGGTCTCACGAGTGGAGGGCCAGTTGGCCCAAGGTCGAGATCGACTGGACGCGCTGGCGGCCTGTTTTCCGGCTGGCACAGTCTCAGGGGCACCGAAAATTCGTGCGATGGAGATCATTGGTGAGCTAGAACCGTCGAGTCGGGGTATCTACGCCGGAGCCGTGGGGTATCTCGACTTCGCTGGTCATCTCGATTGCTGTATCACGATCCGAACGATCGCTATGAAGGACGGGAAGGCCTTAGTTCAGGCCGGCGCCGGAATCGTGGCCGACTCCGACCCGGCCGCCGAGTATCAAGAGACCCGCGACAAGGCATCGGCGCTTATCCGAGCACTTGAGATGGCCCAGAGCGGACAGGGCCTGAAGATTATCGGGTAGATAAACGACGGCGAGACAGATGGTATTGGTCATCGATAACTACGATTCATTCACCTACAACCTTGTCCAGTACCTGGGGGAACTTGGTGCTGACCCGGTTGTCACTCGGAACGACGAGATCGCTGTCGAGGACGTTGGCGCTCTCAAACCGGACCGGATCGTGATCTCGCCAGGCCCTGGTCGCCCGGAGGATGCCGGTGTGAGCGTGGAGACAGTGCAACGGTATGGATCATCGATTCCGATACTTGGCGTTTGTCTCGGGCACCAGGCAATTGGCTATGCCTTTGGTGCATCGGTCGTGGCGGCATCGACGTTGTTGCATGGTAAGTCTTCACAGGTCGAGCATGATGGCCAGGGAGTCTTTAATCGAATCGCCAGCCCCTTTCTGGCTGGTCGGTATCACTCACTGGTCGTCGCTGCTGCGCCCTGGCCAGATGGGCTTGAGGTTTCGGCTCGCACCCTCGGAGGCGACACCATCATGGGTCTCCGGCATCGGGCCTGGCCTGTTTATGGGGTTCAGTTTCATCCGGAGAGCGTTCTGACCGATGTTGGTCACAATCTGCTTAAGAATTTTTTGGAGCTGTGAGTGTTCGCCGAGTTGATAGAGAAGTTACGCGGCCGCGAGGATCTCACCGAGGGTGAGGCCAGCGCCGCCATGCTTGAAATCATGGAAGGCCGCGCGGCGCCAGCACAGATCGCCGGTTTCCTGGTCGCACTCTCGATGAAGGGTGAACGTCCGGCCGAGATCGTTGGACTAGCGCGCACGATGCGTACCCAGGCAGTGCAACTGTCACGGTCGTTCGCTGACGTGTTCGACACTTGCGGGACGGGAGGTGACCGATTGCACACCTTCAACGTCTCATCACTTGCTGCTTTGACGATTGCAGCGTGCGGGATCCGTGTGGCGAAGCACGGGGGTCGGTCGGTGTCCAGCTCAAGCGGAAGCGCTGACCTTTTCGAAGCGCTTGGCGTCAACGTCTCCGCGTCACCGGCCGTGGTCGAACGGTGCCTCTCGGACGTTGGAATCGCGTTCTTTTTTGCCCCAGCGTTTCACCCATCGATGCGCCACGCTGGACCGACGCGGCGCGAACTTGGCGTGCGCACGGCGTTCAATCTTCTCGGACCGTTGACCAATCCTGCTCATGTCCGGCGTCAAATCGTGGGCGTATCGAGACCAGAACACACCGATCTGTTGGCGCGTGCGCTCGGGCAGCTGGGGTCAGAGCGAGCGTGGGTCGTGCATGGTGCAGACGGCCTCGACGAGATTTCACCGACTGGTTATACGAAGGTCGTCGAGTACCGTGACGGCAGACTTCATACGTTCTATCTCCATCCCACGGACCTGGGGCTCGAGCCGACGTCGATCGATCTCCTTCGGGTGTCGGGTCCGGAGGAGAGCGTCGAAGTAGCCCGGGAGGTGCTGGCGGGAGCACCCGGTCCGTCCAAGGACTTCGTGGTCGGCAATGCGGCCGTAGGCTTGTTCATTGGCGAGGGTGCGCCGTCACTCGCCGAGGGCGCGAGGATGGCTGCGGCGGCCATCGAAGATGGACGTGTGAGGCAGAAACTTGACGCACTTGTCGCCTGCTCACGGGAGGCTGAATGACAACCGATCGTCAGGTGGCTTCGGAGCGGCGCGCCGGTAATCGACCTGACCTGCTGGAAGCGATTGTCGGCGCAACACGTCACTCAGTTGCCGCTGCTCAACGTCGTCGACCGTTGGCGAAGGTAGAGAAGGTTGCCGCTACGCGATCACCACGCGGCGAGGCATTTCGAGCGACCTTGGCGTCAACCGATCGCCTTGCGGTCATCTCGGAGTGCAAGCGGCGCTCGCCGTCACGAGGGGTATTGCGAGAAGACTACAAGCCGACGGAGATCGCGAGTGCTTATGAGCGTTCTGGTGCTGCGGCTATTTCTGTCCTGACTGAACCTGGCTTCTTCGATGGCGGACTACACCACCTGGAGGCGGTCCGCGAGGTCGTAGCGATTCCGATTCTTCGAAAAGACTTTATCGTGTCGGAATATCAGCTTGCGGAGACTAGGGCGGCTGGGGCAGACGCGGCGCTTTTGATTGTGGCTGCCCTGGACAACACCACCCTTCGACGCCTCGTCGCCGTGGCGGCCGACCTAGGGTTGGCAGCTCTTGTCGAAGTCCACGACACGACCGATCTGTTCCGTGCACTGGCGGCAGAGGCTCGAATTATTGGCGTTAACAACAGAAATCTTCGAACGCTCGATGTCGATATCGACGCATCGTTCTCGTTGATTGCCTCGATTCCAGAGGATGTGATCGCGATCGCCGAAAGTGGAATCAAGACGTCCGATGATCTCAGGGACTTGCGACAGGCTGGTTACGACGGGTTTCTTGTCGGGGAATCGCTCATAACGCGGTCTGACCCCGGAGCTGCCCTGACCACACTGCTACGCGGGGTGGAGGCGACGCCGAGGGGGATCAGGTGACCGTCAAAGTCAAGGTCTGTGGAATAACCCGAGCCTCGGATGCCTTACTGGTAAGTGAGTTGGGAGCATCGGCTGTCGGTTTCGTTTTCTGGGACAAGAGTCCGAGATTTATCCAGCCGGCGCAGGCGGCTCAGATCGCGACGCTATTGTCGCCAGACGTTGACCGGGTCGGCGTGTTTGTTGACGCGTCACCGGCGTGGATCGATGAGGTGTCCGCACGCGTTGGGCTTGCTGCCGTGCAGTTGCATGGCGATGAGACGACGGAATTCTGCCTGGCGCTGCCGTGTCGCGTGATCAAATCCGTTTCCCTTCGAGGACCGCTTGACGTCGCAGCGGCAATACGGCTCCCTGAGACGGTGACGCCCCTTGTGGACATTCACGATCCCGAGAGGAAGGGTGGCACCGGCCGAACGGTAGACTGGTCGCTGGCGGCCAGCGTGGCTCAGCGACGACCGATGTTTCTTGCGGGTGGTCTCACACCAGTAAACGTGGTGGAAGCCGTTCGCCTGGTTCGTCCCTACGCGATCGACGTGTCGTCGGGTCTCGAGGCTAGCCCCGGCATCAAGTCGCCGGAGTTGTTACAGGCCTTCTTTGATGCGCTTGTGAAAACAGATCAAACCTTATCGGAGCACGGGCGATGGGCAGTGAAAACTCACGAGTGACGACACCGGCGTTCGGGCAGCGGGACCCAGACTCACGCGGATATTTCGGTGCCTATGGGGGACGGTTTGTTCCCGAGACGTTGGTCGAGCCGATCGAGGAGTTGGAACGAGCCTATCGTGAGGCCAGGGCGGATCCCGCGTTTACTTTGGAGCTCTCTGACCTGCTTACCCACTACGTCGGTCGTCCGACACCGATTTATGAGGCTTGTCGCTTGGCTACCAATGCCGGTGGTGCTCGTCTCTTTCTCAAACGGGAGGACCTGGCACACACGGGCGCCCACAAGATTAACAACGCGCTGGGGCAGGGGCTGCTGGCCGTCAGGATGGGGAAGCGGCGTGTCGTTGCGGAAACCGGCGCCGGTCAGCACGGTGTGGCGACGGCGACAGTATGTGCCCTCATGGGGTTGAAGTGCGAGGTCTACATGGGGACCGAAGATATGCGGCGGCAGGCACCGAATGTGTTTCGCATGAGACTCCTCGGAGCAACGGTGACGGGCGTTGATTCCGGAAGTCGCACCCTCAAGGACGCGATTAACGAAGCGATGCGCGACTGGGTCACGAATGTCGATGACACTTACTATCTCCTTGGATCGGTCCTCGGTCCGCACCCCTATCCGCTTATGGTTCGTGAATTTCAATCGGTGATCGGTCGTGAGTCCCGCCTCCAGATCCTATCGCTGGCCGGCGAGTTACCCACCGCGGTCGTGGCCTGTGTCGGCGGAGGCAGCAACGCGCTCGGCATCTTTGATGGATTTATCGCGGATAACGGCGTTCGGTTGATTGGTGTCGAGGCAGGGGGCGAAGCCCTCGTCTCCGGTAAACACGCCGCTCGATTCGCGACCGGCACCGTTGGCGTCTTGCAGGGCACCCGTAGCTATGTGCTGCAGAACGCTGATGGCAACATCGACCGCACTCACTCGATTTCAGCCGGTCTCGACTATGCCGCGGTCGGTCCGGAGCATGCCTGGCTTCGCGATTTGGGACGTGCGGAGTATACGAGCGTCTCGGACGACCAGGCCCTCAAGGCCTTTCGGGCTCTGTGCCGACTCGAAGGGATTCTTCCCGCCTTGGAATCTGCTCACGCCGTCGCGTACGCTTGCCGTTTAGCGAAAGAAATTGGAACGGGTGGGACAGTGCTGGTCAACTTGTCTGGGCGCGGTGACAAGGACGTACCCGCCATCCAGGACACCGACATAGAGGCTTGACTGCGATGTCACGGATCGACGAGACGTTTGCAAGACTTCGGTCGGACGGCTGTCCAGGCCTCGTGACGTATGTCACGGCAGGGGATCCAGACGCCGACCGCTCAGCGCTCATCCTTCAGACCCTTGATCAGGCCGGCGTCGATGTCTTGGAGGTTGGTGTCCCTTTTTCGGACCCGCTCGCTGACGGTCCGGTCATTCAGCGAGCGTCGGAGCGAGCTTTGGCGGCGGGGATGACCCTGAAGTCGAGTCTTCGGCTCATCGGAGCCGTCCGACGGATGATCTCAAGTCCGATTGTTGTTTTCACCTATGCCAACCCCGTCTTAGCGATGGGCCTGGAGCGTTTCATCCGTCGCGCCTCCGACGTCGGCGTCGATGGTGTTCTCGTGCTAGATCTCCCGATTGAGGAGGCCGAGGAGTTTCACGACGCCACTACTGCCGTCAACATTGACCCAATTTTTCTGCTTAGCCCGACAACCACCGAGGACCGCATTCGCCGCGCCACTGAGCTGGGCCGGGGCTTCCTGTACGGTATCTCAAGGTTGGGTGTGACCGGTGCGCGCGATACGATTGCCGACGGGGCGTCCGCCATGGTTGAGCGGATCCGGAGAGTGACGACACTGCCGATCGCACTGGGCTTCGGAATTTCACGTCCTGAGCACGTCGTCGAAGTGGGACGGTTCGCGGATGCGGCGGTGGTCGGCAGTGGCCTGGTCAGTCGGATCGCGGAGGCGTCGAGCGGTAGCGACCTCATCGGCGAGGTGCGACGGTACGTGCGCTGGCTGAGGAGTGGCTTGGTGGATTTCAGGTCTGAGGCGGGGGAGCAAGTTTTCAACCGCGACGAGAGATGACGAGCGATCGATCTGGTGGCCCACGGGCGGACGGACGAAGCGTATCTGGGAATGTCGCCGAACGACTCGCCAAGTTCCGGGACGAGATCGACAGGCTAGATAAGCAGATTGTTAGACTGCTCAACGATCGTGCGATTTGCGCTCTCCAGGTTGGATCACTGAAAAACCAGGCAGACCTGGAGACATATCAGCCGAAACGAGAGATCGCCGTCCTTCAGCACGTGCGCGACACGAATAGTGGTCCTCTGGGAGACAACGCAATCACACGGCTCTTCGAACGGATCATCGACGAGAACCGGCGATTGGAACGGGAATCGGAAGAGAAGGGTAACTCACCGGAGTGACCGTTCCGGTAGAAACACGGGAGCAGCAAGCATGGTTGTTGTGATGAAGGGGTGCGCGTCTGAAGGTCAGATACAGCACGTCATTTCGACGCTCATTAAGAAACGGTTCGACGTGCATCGTTCCACTGCTGGAGCCTCTGAAAGTGTGTTCCTTTACCCTCGGTTTCGTCAGCCTTAGCCATGTCAGATACCAGTCGCCAGCTACCGGTGATTCAGCCGGACACCGGGGACGGCCCCCCTCCGATATTCGAGAAGGTTGCCATCGTCGGCCTTGGACTTATCGGGGGATCGATTGCGCTCGCGGTGAGGAAAATTTGGCCACAGAGTTTGGTCATCGGTATTGACGATAAAGCTGTACTCGAACGAGCGATGGTCTATCACGCAATCGACGTGGCTGCAGACGACCCGGTTGTGATGGCAGAAGCCGATCTTGTGATATTAGCTGCGCCGGTCAGACAGAACATTGATCTTCTCGACGAGCTTGACCAGCACGTCTCGGGAATGGCCATCGTGACCGATGTAGGTAGCACGAAGCATGAGATTGTTGACTGCGCACGGCAGTTGCCACCCCGGTTGACGTTCATCGGTGGTCACCCGCTGGGCGGCGCACCGCACGGGGGAATCGACTATGCGCGACCAGACCTTTTTAGCGGGAGACCCTGGCTCTTTACTCCGACGGACGACGAGGCCGCCGGCCCTGCACTGAGGCGGCTGCAAGCATTTGTCACCGCACTCGGTTCTCGGCCTCACGTCATGACGGCGACCGAACACGACCGCCTGCTTGCGTACTTGTCGCATCTGCCGCAACTGACCGCGTCAGCCCTGATGCACGTTGTGGGAGAGGCTTCCGGGCGGGATGGTCTCTCGCTCACCGGGAGCGGACTGTCTGACACGACTCGTCTCGCGTCGAGTCCACCGACGATTTGGCGTGATATCTGCTCCACGAACGCGGACGAAATCCGGCGAGCACTGGATACTTTAATTGCAGAGCTCTCGGCGATTCGGGACAACCTCGACAAGGGTGAGAGCATCGACCGGGTGTTTGGCTCGGCCGCCGAGTGGCGAGGTCTCCTTCCCGAGAAACCTAAAGGCCGAGACCGGGCAGGATAGCGTCATGAGGGTACTCCGCTAGTGTGCCGTCGTCGAAGTCCGGTCAAGGGATCGGCGGTGCACTAACGGTCATACACATCCGTCGAGTGGCGGTCAACGCTATGCTCGACCATTCGCGTGAAGCCCTACCTAACGAGTGTTGTGGCTTTCTCCTGGGTAGCCCGGCCACGATCGATGAGGCGACACGCGCGGTCAATCTCACACCCGGCCCACATCGGTACCAGGTCGATCCCAGGGACCATTTCGCGGTTATTCGACGAGCTCGAAAAGAGAGTCGAGTGGTCGTTGGCGTCTATCACTCCCATCCGAGTGCACCGGCGGTTCCATCCTCGACCGACTTGGAACACGCCACGTACGCAGAGTATCTCTACGTAATCGTGTCCCTTGCTGGGGAACCAGTGGTCGAGGAGGTCCGGGCGTATCGTCTTGTCGGTGAGCGGTTCGAAAGGGTCGATCTGGTGGTTATGGAGGTCTAATCCAGGAGACTCTAGGGTTAGCGAAACCCGCCCCTGACCTCGATCGTCGTCCGAGCCGATGAGATAACTTTGTCTCGCCTCTTGAGGCTGAGGCGTACTTCGTATCTACCACTGTGCTGGAAGGTATGGCGTTGTGAGAAACGACGCCGAATCTCGCTCGTTCCAGGTTCGTATGGATCGCAATCAGGGTACCGTGCGGAATGGGTGCCGTCGTCCCACGTCCACTCGATGCCCGCGCAATAGAGCGGCTGGTGGTCATCGGAGCCACCACGCAGCTCCCCGATGAAGAGAATCTCAGCAGGCACGAAGCCGACACGGGGTGTGGCGCGCAAGCTGAGGTCAGGCTCCTCTGTGTCCTGGCCGGTCGTCCAACCAGTCGTTGGTGCCATTAATGCGGCGAGGATAAGGAGCAACGGGAGCAAAACCGGACTGTGTCGAAGCGCACGAATCGGAATCAGGAAGCCTCGAGCCAGTCCGGAAGTAATCATGCTTCTATTTTAGTGTGGTCGTTGCCACAAATCTATAGATTCGGCCGGCACCGCAGCTCGGCTATCTGACCAAATGTCAAACCTACGTATAATTCTCTAATGAATAAGAGTCGTTCTGAGCCCACTGTGGCTGTTAATACATCCCTTCCGGCCGATGTGTCGGCCGAGCTGATGATCGTACCGGTCTTTGAGGATGACCCGCTTTCCGATGCCGCCCTTCTCGAACTCGATGCGGCATCGGATGGCGAGGTAGGTCGGGCGATTGAGCAGCAAGAATTCCGCCCTAAGCCAAACGAACTCTTTCTGACACCTCTGCGGGGAGGCTGGCAGGCGGATCGCGTCGCTCTTGTGGGCGTTGGACGAAGGGACGACGAGAGCGCGGATCGATGTCGGTCGAGTTTGGCGGCCGTGGCTATCGAGGCCAGGCGGCGGCGAATTACCAGGGTCGCCTGTGTGGTCCGTGGTGACGTTCCGGCGGCGGCTATGGCGCAGGCAGTCGCGGAGGGTCTCCTGCTCGGCGGCTTTGAGGACCACCGCTACAGAACTGGGGACCGCGCCGAACTCTCGGCACCATTGTTGGAGACGTGTGATCTCCTGACGGGATCGGAAAATCTTGCTGACGTCGAGCGTGCCGTACACCGTGGTGTTGTGGTGGCCACTTCAACCAACCTAGCCAGAGAATTGTCCAACGAGCCAGCGAATGTCCTGACTCCGGCTACGTTCGCCGAACGCGCACTTGCCATGGTCAGCGAACAGGGGGTCGACGTCGAGGTGCTCGAAGACGAGGCGATGCGAGGTCTCGGCATGGGAATGCTTTTGGGTGTCGCGCAGGGAGCTGTCGAACCACCCAGAATGATCGTGATGCGGCATACCCCAGCGACAGCGCCTGCTGCGCCAGTGCTCGGGCTCGTCGGTAAGGGTGTTACGTTTGATAGCGGAGGCATCTCTATTAAACCGGCAGCTGGGATGGACCAGATGAAGCAGGACATGGCGGGTGGTGCCGCGGTCGTTGGCGCGATGCGGGCTATCGGTGCCCTGCAGCTACCGGTTCGTGTGATCGGTGTCGTACCGATGACGGAGAACATGCCCGGTGGGCGTGCCACCAAGCCTGGTGACATCCTGACCAGCGCCAGTGGGAAGACTGTCGAGGTCCTGAACACTGACGCAGAAGGTCGTCTGATTCTTGGCGATGCGCTCTGGTACATACGTGAGCTGGGTGCCACACATCTCGTGGATGTCGCGACGCTGACCGGCGCGTGCGTCGTTGCTCTGGGAACGGCGGCGAGTGGGCTCTTTGGGCGACCTTCAGCGTGGTCGACGGCGGTTCAGCAAGCGGCGGCCCGGTCAGGAGAGCGGGTTTGGCCACTGCCACTATATGAAGACTATGCCGATCAGATACGGTCGGAGATGGCCGATCTTGTCAACGCCGGAGGGCGTGCGGCAGGCGCGTGCACGGCTGCAGCATTTCTTCAGGCCTTTACCGGTGATTTACCGTGGGCCCATATCGACATTGCGGGCACAGCGTGGTCCGACGACGCACGCCCCGACCTGGCGAAGGGTTCAACCGGGGTGATGGTTCGCACGCTGACCGAGTTAGCGGTCATGAGTGAGAGCTGGGCGTCCGACACACCAGACTCGGGACAGCCATGAACCTGCAACCGATCATTGTCTATGAGGCGGTGCCAGAACCAACGACGCAAACGACGGTCAGTGATCTGCTGCTGGGAGTGGTCTGGGTTGTGCTTGCGTTGGTTGTCGCGGCCGTCGCAATCGGTCTTGTCTGTGCCGGTATCTTGATTGTGTTTCGTCGAATTCGAGCGGATCAGGATCCACCGTCAGCTGACCCGGACGCGACTCGTCTCGGCCTTGACGCGTCATCCCCCGCGGTTCAGTTGAAGCGGTAGACGCCTCAACTGACCAGAGAGCATGGCGTAAAACTCGGCCCGGCCCTCGTCCTCCGTCTTGCTTGAGGTCATCGCCGATACCACGCGATGATGTCCATTAAGCCGTCGTCCGGTCAGTGTGATGTGAGCGCTTGCAGAATGCTGTCGACTGCGGCCTGGGCTCGGGCTCGCATTTCACCGTCGGTGGCATCCTGTACAGGGTGGGGTACGTAGACGGCGTCACGGGCGATCTCGATCATGCCCAGTGCGTCCGCCTGATGGCGGGCCGCCTCGACAAACTCGCTCGACGCCACCAGGACCGTCGGGATGCCTCGTGTTTCGTAGTCGACCAGGTCGTGCAGACTGCACGACGTGCAGGACCCTCAATCAGAGAGAGCCTGGATGACCGCCTTGCATTGTTTGGCGATCTTGGCCCGAAAGTCTGTCGGTGCCGGCTTTGTGAAGGTGGGTTTAAGAAAACGGACTATGTCCACGTTCGGATACCGCTCCGAGATTAGATGCTCGACCTCGTCGAGAAAGACATCGCCTCGCGGTTTCGAGATATCGACGAGACCGATTGTGCCGATTAGCCCATCCAACCGGCGAGCAGGATAACGCCTGATCGGATCGTGCTCGGATGTTGGGTCGATGATGACGGTCGGGTTCGGTGCATTAGGCATGAGCCCCTCATGCGAGCACTCTACACCAATCGGACACTAATCACCGATCTTGAGTGTGACGGCCGTCGAACTCTTCCCGCCAGACGCCCAGCCGCCCACGACCGCCGAGAACTTTCCGGCCGTTCCACCGGCCACGACGACTATGATGTCGTCGGGATGATTGAACTTGGGTAGCCTGCACTCGAGAGCCTCCGAGGTCGGCTGTCCGTCTAGACCGAGCCACGCCGTCGGTAGGCCACGTGGAACGGTACCCTTCTCGCATTCTGCATCCGGCACGAGCTCTCGGAGCGGTCGAGCGGTTACTTCCTGGATTCGATCTCGAAGGTCAGCTTTCGAGAAGCCGTCGCACTCGAATGTTCGGACGTGTTCCGGCGAAACGACGACCATAGCCTCTCCCATGCCGTGCAGCTTGACGTGCGCCACGCCCTCGAGTGCCAGCCCCAGACTGGTTGCCAGGGAGCGGGCGCTCCGCGAAAGCTGGTCACGGATGGCTCGGGGCGCTTCGCCGGCGAACACCGTCACCGTGCTATCGTGCGGCGCGAACCCGCGTTCGACGTGCAGCGGATCCCAGCAGCTGGCCTCCTCGTTCTCACCGATACAACACCCAATCTTTCCCGGTTGTCCGAGGGTAGACATATCGACCCCATCGGGTCGTCCACCGCCGACGTTTTGCACGATGAGCTGAAGCGCCCGACCGATCGTCATGTTCGCGCGAGAACCCTGACCGAACACGTTACGCCCGCAGTTGAGTCCGATCGCGTGCCGGATCGGCCCATTTATGACGATCATCGGACCCACGAAGTAAGTGGTCGCCAGCACGCCGTGCAGGTTGAACATGTCGGTGCAAGCCGCCTCAACGGCCGCGAGGACGACGGGAAGATACTCTGGACGGCATCCAGCCATCACGGCGTTCACGGCAACTTTTTCGACGGTCACCGCTTCGAGATTCGGGGGGACGACCGCGATGATCTCCGTCGCGGCCCGTGATGTGCCTTCGAGCATACGGAGCACACGGTCCTCAGTCGGTGGAACCACCGGGAGGCCGTCTGTCAGGCCTTCGTTTTCCAGAAACTCAAACGGGTCATCACTTACCGGAATCCGAATCCGTCTCCCTAGAAGTCTCTCCGAGCCTCGCTTGAGAGCAAGGCGCCGAGCGACATCAGGATCGTGGGCACGGGACCCACATCCTGGTCGTGATTCGGGCAGTGCAGTCGAGGCGGCGCCGAGTATTGAGGTATCCACATCTTCCGCGTCGCATACCTCCAGCGCCTGCCGGACCATGATGTTCCAGTCCACCTTTACCCAACCCTCGAAGCTGGCTAGGACCTCGCCGTCTGGCTTCGTGAGCACTAGCGCGGGTACCGCGTCGAACCCGTAGTGGTCCGAGACGTCAAGACCGGTATCGAGCACGGTCTGCGTGGTCAGTTCTGCGTCCTTCACGAATCCCCGTGTCTCTACCGCATCGCTCTGTGACACGACCACCGTTCGTAGTGCGTGTGGTCCCAGCGTTCGGTGCAACTGCTCGACGAGGGGCGCCACCAGCAAGCAGGTTGCGCAGTCGTGTTTAACGAAGAATAGGAGCGTCGTCAGTTTGGAGGATTCGCCCGGAAACGGCAACGGACATTCATCGGGACCCGCGAGTTCAAAAGGTGGTGCCGAGGTCCCGGGAGCAGGAAGAGTCGTCACTGGCTTACTGCGTTTTTAGAAATCGTCTGGGTTCGCAAGTGCCAGCATCGGCGTGGTTTCCAGTGACAGCTGATACTGTCGAATCGCGCCGAGCAGCGCATCGACGATTAGATCGCGATAGGTGGTCGTCGATAGCATCGACGCATCCCTGCTGTTGGTGAGGAACGACACTTCCGCAAGGATACTCGGCATTTTGGCGCCGATGAGTACCATGAACGGCGCCTGTTTGACACCCAAGTCTGGGATTTCTGTGTCAACCGACCGGAGAGTACGGAGCATCGTCTGTTGCACCATTTGGGCAAACTTCCGCGACTCGTCACGCTTGCTGTTCAATGCGATGGTCCGCAGCAGGCCGTCCAGGTGATTCATGGTCGCGAGAGCGCCGACGTTCTCGCGGCTTGCGAGAGCTTCAGCTTTCGGATCGATAGCAAGGTCTAGGTAATACGTCTCGATTCCACGTGTGCTCGTGTCCTCGCTCGCATTTGCGTGAATCGATAAGAACAGATCGGCGCCCACACGATTTGCCATGGTCGTACGGGCTTCAAGCGTCTGGTACTCGTCGGTGCGTCGGGTCAGCACTACATCCAATTCCGGTCGGGTCGAGTGAAGACGTTGCTCAAGTCTCAACGCCAGGTCCAGTACGAGGTCGGCCTCGCTGCCTCCTGGGCCTGCCGCGCCGGGGTCATATCCGCCGTGGCCGGCGTCAATGACAACCCGTGAGATACCAAGACCGAGCTGCCGCGCAACCGAATAATCCCCGTCCGTATTGGAGGATGGGGTCGAACTAGAAGATAGAATCGGATCAAGTGCTTTGACCGACAACGTATTTTCCTCGAACGTTAAAATCGGCACCGCAGCTGTTGCCGGAGACGCGCCAGGGGCGACGAGGTTACCGATCGGCTGTGGCAGGTCGACCAACGCTGGCTCGGTGATGCGAAGACGATCAGGTCTGGCCACCCTGGCCGAGCCTGACCCAAGAAAAGTCCGGGTTCGTATTGGAGGATGGGACCGAATCGGTGCCACACCTGTTGTCGGAGGTGCGCCCGGGGTGACGAGGTTACCGATCGGCTGTGGCAGGTCGACCAACGCTGGCTCGATGATACCAGGATGACCAGGCCCGGCCATCGTGGCCGAGCCTGACGCAAGAACAGTTCGGCGACAGTCGACGACGAGACGAAACGGGTCATACAGGGTAAACGCATGGCAGTTCTCGGTGTTCTCCGCATCGAGAACCACTCGTGTGACCTGATTCGGATGTCGGCCGAGTCGGACCGCCTTTACCACATCGTCATCGTCGGTGAAGGCCAGAGTCGAATTGCGGAGCTCCGGCGCTGCTTGGGTCCGACTCAGATCGAAGAACCAGCGTGAGGGGTTCGACAGATATCCAGAATGGAACAAGACCTCACGGTCGAGGGTTATCGTCACCCGGACAGCGTCAGGCAGCGGCTCCCGGCTGATCCCGGTGAGTCTCGCCACGTCGGCGAGTGTGTCGAGTCGATGCAGCCGATCCTGGACTCGACCGGCGAACGAGCTGGTAGGATGGTTGACGGACACTAGACCGAGGAGGCGGACGCCCGTTTCGAGGTCGTGCTGCTGCCGGTACCGTTTGTAGGCCTCGATCGCGAGGCCAGCCGCTTGCCAGAGCGAATGGTCATCGAATGCACTACGCGGGAAGCGTCTGACGATTTCTTCGTAGCCGAAGATGGTCGCGCGGAGATCACTTAGGCTGGGCTGAGCACCGGGCTCCCGCAAGCCCCGCTCACGGACTAGCGCGGTCGTGTAAAGGGTTTCTGGAGTGCCTTTCGCGGCAAGTGACAGTTCCCACAGTGGAGTTGTGCCCACCAGAAGAAGAAGAAAGAGGGAGATGAGCAGCCGTCGACCGCGGTCTACGCAGGAACGATACGTTGCAAGTCTGGTCATAATGGACCTCTGGGGCCGCGGCGGCCAAAATTTGAGATGCTCGGGAATTCGGCTTGCGCGGTTTCTCGCCCGGCGCTGCCGGCCCGTCCACCTCAGATCACGGGTGGTTAGTCCGCCTGCCTCTCCTATCGGGCGCATGCCCAGGAAACCTTATCGGAGTTGCAGATCAATTTCCTCGAAATAGTCGGGCTTGACTAGAACCTCACGCGGCTTGCCGGTAGTTCCGGACGACACGAGGCCGTCAGCCTCCATCATGTCGACCAATCGCGCGGCACGGCTGAACCCGACCCGGAGTCGCCGCTGCAAGTAGGAAATCGAGGCCTGTCCACTTGTGACGACGATTCGCGCCGCCTGATCGTAGAGATCGTCCTTCTCGAGCCGGACGACGTTAACGGTCTTCTCATCGGCCGTGATAGTCTCGTCGTAACCAGGTTCGCCTTGTTTCCTCAGGAAGCTAGCCAGGCGACCCGTTTCCTGCTCTGAGATGTACGGGCCGTGTAGTCTAATGCACCGCGACGACGCCGGAGGCAGGTAGAGCATGTCCCCCCTGCCAAGCAGCTTTTCCGCCCCGTTTGCATCGAGAATGGTTCTCGAGTCGACCTTCGACGACACCCGAAACGCGATACGTGCCGGCAGGTTCGCCTTAATGAGACCGGTGATGACATCAACCGACGGACGCTGCGTTGCCAGAATGAGATGGATACCCACTGCGCGGGCCATCTGCGCGAGTCGCGCGATCGACTGCTCGACTTCGTTACTGGCCACCATCATAAGGTCGGCGAGTTCGTCGATAGCCAGTACGACATAAGGCAGCGGATGGGGCTCTTCGGACTCGTCGCCTGGAACGGCGCTCTTGCCGTGGCCCTTCTGCTCGTCGAGGCGAAGGGCAATGTTACGGTTGAACTGTTCGATGTTTCTGACGCCCTCTTCGGCGAGTCGTTTGTACCGCTCCTCCATTTCACGGACTGCCCAGCGGAGCGCGTTTGCGGCGCGCTTGGGGTCGACGACCACGGGTGTCAAGAGGTGAGGGATGTCTTCGTACATCCCAAGTTCTAACCGTTTCGGGTCGATTAAAATGAGACGCACATCATCCGGAGTGGCGCGACACAAGATGCTCGTCAGCATCGCGTTCATCGCCACCGACTTTCCGGTGCCAGTCGACCCCGCGATCAAGAGGTGTGGCATTTTTGCCAGGTCACCCATTAGTAACTCACCGTGAATGTTCTTGCCCAACGTCAAGGTCAGCTTGGAGTTCGACCGTCGGTAGAGGTCAGACTCGACCAGCTGCCTTAGCGAGATTTCGTCTCGACGTTGATTTGGAATCTGGATACCAACGGTAGACTTTCCTGGAATGCGCTCGATCAGGACCGATTCGGCCTGCATGGCGAGACATAGGTCATCTGCGAGGCTGGTCACCTTGTTGTATTTGATGCCTGCGTCGGGCTTAAATTCGAAGGTGGTTACCACCGGTCCCGGATGAATTTGCACGACCGAGCCATCGACCGCGAACTCGTGGCACTTCTCTTCCAGCAGCTTTGCGTTGTCCATGAGCAGCCGCTCATCGACCTTCTGAACCGCCTTGGGCGCATCAAGAAGCGCTGTTGGGGGCAGGGTGAACGAGTCGTTGCGTCGCTCGACTGGCGGGCGAGCGGCCAGCTCTGGCAGAGGGAGCTGCGGCGATGCCTTGGGAGCGATTTTCCGGTCTGGCTGGTCTACCTCGGCAGATAACCGCTTTCTCGTTCCTCGGTTAGGAACACGCAGCCTAGTTGAGGCGCTGCCCTGGCTCTTAGCCAGGATCTCTGCGCGGGCTGTTGACGACCCGGTGCGCTCAAGATGCTTTCGGATCACACCTTGACGTTGTCGCTCGCGCTGTCGTCGCGCCCATGACTGACGAAAGGCCGAGAGTGCTTTTGTGCCCCAACGCCGTCCGTGGCGGCCAGCGCTCGCAAACACGCGTCCGAATGAAAATTGCGTTGACAGGATGGCCGACAGGAAGAACAGGGTGAGGATGACAATGATTGAGCCGGTGCGGTTCAGGTAGACCGCGAGTGTTCCAGCCAGCCATTCACCAAGATAGCCACCGGCCTGATACGTCTTGTTAGAGGCGGCCAGCGTACCAAACGCCAGGCTCAAAAAGGAGGCCGTGCAGCCGAACAACAGAAGCAGGCCGACTAGTTTGGTATAGGCGGCATCAATTGTTCGACACCAGAAATAATGCCAGCCGAGCACGACCAGAAGCAGCGGGACGAGATAAGAGGCTAGGCCAAAAAGTTGAAACGAGACCTCAGCCAGAAACGAGCCGACCTGCCCGACGAAGTTCGCCGGTGGTACCTGACCGCCCGTGTTGAAGAACCAGACAGCGTCGGAGGCATTGAATGTACTGAGGGCGATCAGCCACACGAGGGCGAGTGCAAACAGTGCCACGCCGACAAACTCGCTCACCCGTCGTGAGACCGCACTCGCCGACACGGTCATATCTCCATGACAACCGGAATGACCAGCGGACATCGGCCGGTCTGCTTTCGCAGGACCCGCTGAATTTCGACCCGAATCCGCTCTTGAATCATTCCCTGTTCTGTGTGTTCTTCCGGGCTACTGCTTCGCAGCACCCCGTTCACCCGATCCCGGATTTCGTCACGCATGGCGACCGTCAATGGATCGCCGACAAAACCTCGTGTAATGACAGTCGGCTCGCCGATGAGGACTCCGGCCTGTCGATCGATTCTCACGACTAGGACGATCACACCGTTGCGAGCCAGACCGCGGCGATCGCGAAGGACGTCATCGGTCACTTCACCGGTGCGCGTCCCGTCGATCAGTACGCGGCCCGTCGACACCGTTTCTCCGCGCCAGACTCCGTCGGCATCGAAACAGAGTCGATCCCCGTTCTCCATCAAAAAGACACTCGTCTCGCTGTTGACGACATCCGCGGCCACCCGAGCATGTCGGGCCAGATAGCGGTATTCCCCATGTATGGGCACGAAATAGCGCGGTCTGACCAGGGACAGCATCAATCTGAGGTCGTCAGCGCTACCGTGGCCCGAGACATGGATTAGCTTATCGTCCTCATGGACAACCGTGGCCCCGCAATGTGCCACATGGTCCATGAGTCGATCAATCGCCCGCTGATTTCCCGGGATCGCCCTGGCCGAGAACACGACCACGTCATGAGGCTCGAGTTTGACGTGACGATGATGGTTGACCGCGATTCTTGAGAGAGCGGCGAGGGTCTCGCCCTGAGACCCGGTGACAAGACAGAGGACCTGGTTGGCGGGACGGTCCGCGACCTCACTGTCCCGGATCTCGATACCGAACGGAATCCTGAGACAACCGAGGTCAGCAGCGATCGCCGTGTTTCGTTTCATGCCTCGCCCTACGAACGCAACCTTCCGCTGGAATCGTGCGGCCAGATCGATTAAAAGCTGCAGGCGGTGCAGGCTCGATGCGAAAGTGGTTACCACAATCTTGCCAGCCGTGTTGGCAAAGATCTCTTCGAAGGCAGGTAGAACGGCGCGTTCAGAACCTGTGAAGCCCTGTCGCTCGATATTGGTTGAATCGCCGAACATTGCCAGGACACCGGCCTCACCAAGTTCTGCGAATCGGTCCAGATCCATCGACTCGCCGTCCGGTGGCGTCCGATCGATCTTGTAGTCACCGGTGTGCAAAATGGTGCCGACGGCGCTGTGGATCGCTACGGCCGCGCAGTCCGGCATGCTGTGGGTGACTCGGAGAAACTCGATCTTGAGTGGGCCAACCCGAACTGTATCTCCTGGGGAAACCCGCTGGAGACGATCCGCCGGGTCGATTCCGTGCTCTTCTAGCTTGGGTCGTAGAAGTCCGAGCGTAAGGTTTGTTCCGTAGACAGGCCCCTCAAGCAGATCCCAGACATAGGGAACACCGCCAATGTGATCCTCGTGTCCATGCGTGAGAACCAGGCAGGACAGGCGTCGCTCCGAGGTTCGAAAATGGCTCAGGTCAGGGATGACGAGGTCAACTCCAAATTGATCGAGCCCGGGAAACATGACGCCGGCGTCGACCAGAATCGTCGTGTCATCGCACGAGACGGACATTGTGTTCATTCCGAACTCGCCAAGACCTCCCAGAGCCATAACTTCCAGAGCGGGCTGGCGAACAGGCACAATTGGTATCACGATGGTTACAGTCGGATTTTGTCGTGGCCAGGCCAAGGGTCTACCCTTGGCCTTTTGTAACCAACACGATGCGCGGTGGTGGCGCCCTAGCAGGCGGTCCTAACGCGCGACTCGGGAACGGTGGGTCAACCGAGTCGTCGGCAGGCAGCTGGGAGTGCCTGCACCGATGAAATAACCTTGGGAGTATAGCACATATCAGAGTTGCGAATCAGCCAGAACCTCTGACAGCTCAGCAAGTTCCGCCAATCCAAGCTTGCCTGGCCGAACCCCTGGGTCAACGCCGGCCTTTTCAAAGATGGTGTTGGCAGGGAGGTTACTCATCTGTGATATCAGTGGGCGCAGAGCATTGACGGCCGTCTTGCGCCGCTGGCTGAAGATGCTGCGAATTACTCGGTCGAGCAGGCGTGGGTCACGAACCACGACCGGTGCCTGACAAAACTGAAGGGTTACGACCGCAGACTGAACTTGGGGGATTGGTCGAAACGCTCCAGCGGGTATCTTAAGTGCCGTTCTCGGTCTAGCGTGGAGTCGTACGGCGACCGCGAGCGGTCCCCATTCGCTCGTTCCAGGTTCGGCTGTCACTCGTTCGGCGACTTCCCGCTGAAACATCAGCACCGCGTCTCGGATCCGCGCACCGTGGTCGCTGAAACGAAGCAATTTGAGCAGGATGGGTGAACTCACACTGTAGGGCAGATTGCCGATGGCGCGTAGAGGACCCGGTACCAGTTGCGCGACCCGATCTAGATCGAGCGTCAAGAAGTCACCGGCGACGATGGTGACGTTAGACGGTGTCTCACGTCTGAGCTGCGCAACCAGGTCGCGGTCGATTTCGACTGCGATGATACGGGCCCCAGAGCGAGCCAGCGCCAGTGTGAGAGCGCCACGTCCGGGGCCAACCTCAAGGAACGTGTCAGTGGGGGAGGGTTCGACGATCCGGACCAATCGGTCAACCCATGACGATTCGAGAAAGTGCTGTGAAAATTGTCGCCGGAATCGCTTGGGCATCTGGTGGAGGACACGCCACTAGCGGTCCCGCTTCCTCCGCGGTGTCGTCGGTAAATCTGTTATCTCGACCCGCGCCTGGCAGTCGGCTCGTGCGTGACACTGGCTACACAATGGCTTCGGTTTACAGACGCGACGTCCGTGGAGAATCAAGGTGTCCGAGGCGAGGGTCCATTGGTTCTCCGGCAGCGCGGCACACAGTTGCCGTTCGACCACTTCTACGTCCTTGCTGTGTGCGATCCCCAGACGGTTAGCGACTCGCAACACGTGGCGGTCGACCGGTAGTGCCGGAACACCCAAAGCATGTCCCAGCACCACGTTGGCCGTTTTTCGTCCAACACCTGGCAGCTTGATAAGGTCGGCCATTAGAGGTGGCACTAGTTCTCCGTGCCGTTCGACGAGGGCGGTCGCCATTGCAATCAGAGACCGTGCCTTGGACCGAAAGAATCCGGTCGACCGAATCACGGTCTCAAGTGCTTCCGGCGCAGCTGTCGAGAGCGCCTCGGCGTCCGGGAATCGTTCAAATAGCGCCGGCGTGACCTGGTTGACACGCTGGTCCGTACATTGCGCCGACAAGATTGTCGCCACGAGCAGCTCGAACGCGTTCTGAAAGGTAAGCTCCGTGAAGGCAGCAGGATGCTGCCCCTGGAGCGTGGCTACAATCCGTCGGACCACGGCGGCCGAGCGCGTGGTGTGTGGCCGAGGCATGTAATTCGTGTCTTGAGACTGGGGGTAGCTAGTGGATTGGGTCGTTGGTTTGACCCTGGGGAGGCTCACCTCTTAGCCCGACTTTCGGTGCCCCTTCACCGAATGCTCGGAGGTGCTCCTGCAGGGCGGAGATGAGATTCGGCACGAACTGCATCGGGACGACGATCCGGGCACGTACCGGCGCACGAAGCACACGCTCTGTCTCAACTTCACGTACTTCCTTGTCGGACGGCGGAAGTACCTCACAGAAAGTCAGAGTGAAATCAAAGGGTGTATGGGAGATCGCGCAGAAGTTTGCGTAGGTGCGGGATGGGTCATCTGATTCCTCAGGCACGATCGTGAAGTTTATCTGCTTGCGTTCGTTCATGGATTCCTCCGGGACTGCATGCCACACAGGCTTAAATGATCAAATTTGTGAACGCGTGATGGCTGGCTACATCGCGTAGACTGCGCTGAGGTCACAGCTTGGTACCCAAGCCGGTCTCAGCTAGATCGCACGCGTGGTGAAATCTGTCCAGCGTCGCTCCATTGCTCGGCACGCACCGCCGGTCGCGTGCACAGAGCTGTAGCTAATATCTTCTCATGACCCCGACGACGACGCCCTGGATTTGTACGAGGTTGGAATCAACGATAAGCGGCTCGATACTTTCGTTGGCAGGTTGGAGCCGGACTCGGCCGTTGTCCCGATAGAACTTTTTGAGTGTGACTTCGGTGCCTCGTAACAGTGCGATCACCATCTCACCGTTGTCCGCCGTCTCGCGGTCTTCGACAATCACCACGTCGCCATCGCGTATCTGTTCATCGATCATAGAGTCGCCGCGCACCCGGAGAGCGTAGGTCTCGTGCTTACCGACCAGATTCTCAGGAACGGCGACAGTTTCGGTGCTCACCATGGCTTCGATCGGCACCCCAGCTGCCACGTTACCTAGCAGCGGGAGATCGACGGCTCGGGTTCCGACCCTCATCGGCAGGAGTTCCACGGAGCGACTTCGGTTCCACGTACGCTTAATGAAGCCTTTCTCCTGAAGATTCGTCAAATGCTTGTGGACCGTGGCCAGTGACGACAGCCCAAACCGGTGACCCACCTCTTCCAGACTGGGGGCGTATCCATTCTGATCGATAAACTCGTTGAGAAAGTCGAAGATTTCCCGCTGACGTTTGGTGAGCGGCTGCACAATAGCCTCCTAGCTCTGATGATTGTCACTATACGCAAACAAAAGGCGAACATCAACCTGTGTCGGTGAGGCGCGCCGCCGCCCTGCGATGTTACAGAGCGGTCAAAAGGTAGCATTGTGCCGTGCGGATTCCCTTGGAGTTACCAAGAAGTGGCTCGCGGCGGTTCGATGCTGTCGGCCTCGGGCTCAACACCACCGACATCCAGGCCGTTGTCGACGGCCACCCTGAACCGGGAGACAAGGGCCCTATTTTAGAATTGGTGACTAGACCGGGGGGGCAGGCGGCCACGGCGATGACGGCATGTAGCCGGCTCGGCTGGGCTGCCAGGTACGTCGGTCGCTTTGGTGACGACCCGAATGGTCTCACGGGGTGTCAGATCCTTCGCGAGTCAGGTGTTGACATCGAGGCATGCGAGACGATTCCAGGAGCGACGAACGCGTTGTCGCTGGTCCTGGTTGATGCGCTGACCGGCCAAAGGACAGTGCTCTGGTCACGCCACCCTAGCCTAACGATGACGCCCGAGACGATTCCTACTGAGGCGGTTTGCTCGGGGCGGGTTCTTCTAGTGGACTGCCACGACACTGCGGCGGCGACCGTGGCAGCGCGGTCTGCGCGCTCGGTCGGTATTCCGACCGTGGTCGACGTCGAGAAGGTTCAGCCAGGAATCGAGTTACTCCTTCAGGAGATCGACATGATCATCACGGCGCAGGACTTTCCAGGCCAGCTCACCGGGACCGGCGATCTTGGAGTGGCGCTGCGGGCGATGAAGGAAGCTTTTCGAGCAACCCTCGTTTGCGCGACACTAGGTAAAGAGGGCAGTCTTGCCGTTACCGATGATGGAGAAATCCGTACCCCCGGGTTTACCGTGTCGGCTGTCGACACCACCGGCGCGGGCGATGTATTCCGGGGAGGCTTCATCTCTGGTTGGCTACTGGGTGACAGAGCAGCACAGATGGAGGATGTGTTGCGGTATGCCAACGCTGCAGCGGCATTGAACTGCCAAGCACTGGGCGCGCGAGCTGGCATTCCGACTCGGGAGGAGGTGGCTCAACTCCTGATGTAATTTCTTGAGAGTCCGCCAGGTTGAAGGAGGCTATCGACGTTTACGAGCAGCTTGTCGCGCTCGAGGGTCATGATCGAAAGCTTGCCTGGCGGAAGGGGGATGGCATCGTACAGGTCGGCACCCTCCCAAGCACACGACAACAGGGCCGGGTCTGGATCTTCGAGTGGGCCATGGAGAGACACTGGGGAGAAATTCTCATGGGCACTCGCCATTAAACCGCTCAATGGCAGCTAAGGGTTTTGCTTCGTCGCGTCTGGTGCTTGCCGCGTCCGAGGCCAGCGCACTACACTCGCTCAAGAACCTTCCCCATGCGGAGATGCCTGTTTGTTGGTGTTGTGTGTGCGGCAGTTGTGTCGCTGGCGATGATAGCGCACGCGTTTCGGCAATCCGACCTCGGACCTGTCGATGGACAGCGGTTACTGGACAAGCTGGCTGAGATTGCTGACCGAACGGCCACGCCGGACGCAACCAATCAGTCGGTGATCATTCATCAACGCGAGATCAACGCCTATCTTCAATTCCAGGCCGCACCCGAGTTCCCCGCCGGCGTTACGGGTGCAGAGGTCTCCTTGCGCGACGGCGGTGTTCTCTCAGTTCGTGCGACGGTTAACCTCTCCGTCATGAGAGAGGCTCAGCCACAGGGGGCGTCTGACTTTTTGCAATATCTCAGCGGACGTCTCCCGGTCACGGTAGATGGTGAGGTGCACGCGCAGAGCGGCGTCGCTAACGTCGACGTCGAGTTGGTCACGATCGGAGGGGTTCCGGTGCCAGTGTCTGTGTTTGCGGATCTCGTTCGCCACTATTCGACGAGCGAGCAATACCCAGACGGGGTCGATTTCACGGAGCCGTTGGACTTGCCCTACGGTATGTCCGAGCTGCGTGTCGAGCACGAGCGGGTTGTTGTCGTGCACTAACGCGTCGCACCGATGCCAACACCCGACATCCTGCAGACTGCATTGCAATTCCTGAAGGGAGTCGGGCCGCGCCGGGCGACCGAGTTGGACTCCGCTGGTCTCCACACGCTTGAGGACCTACTCCTTCGTCTTCCGATCCGTTACGAAAACCGCGCTCGATTTCAGCCAATTGGAGGAGTCCAGCCTGGCGAGAGAGTTTCGGTCGAAGGCGAGGTCCTCAGCGGCGGTGTGCGGTCGACCCGACGCCGTGGCTTTTGGGTGTTCGAGATGCTTCTCGGTGATCCGTCTGGCCAGATACGAGTCACCTTCTTGAACCAACCGTTCCTCAAGGAGGTATTTGGCGTTCATCAGCGCGCCATCGTGTTTGGTAAAGTCGAGCGGCGCCAGACGGGTGGTCTGCAGTTCACCAATCCCCAGTACGAGCTCGTGGGAGAGGACCAGGATGACGACGAGCTGATCCACACGGGACGAATTGTGCCGGTCTACGAGCGAATCGGGAAGCTGACACCAAAGATGCTGCGGAGAATCGTCCACACGGCCCTCCAGCGGCTTCCGGAGGGTCTCGATGCACCACTTCCGGAGTCTGTCCGGAACGAACGGAATTTTCCAGATCGACGGGTGGCGTTGGAGGCCGTGCATTTTCCACCGACTGGTGAATCGCTCGACGAACTCAATCTTTTCAGGACGTCAGCGCAACGCCGCCTGATCTTTGAAGAGTTTTTTCTGTTCCAGGTTGGCCTCGCATTACGGCGCGCCGAGACCGACACGCGGCGAAAACCACGACGGGTGACGGTCGATGATCGGATACGTAAGGCCGCACTTGCCGTGCTTCCATTCCGTTTAACCAACGACCAGAAAGTTGCACTTAAGGAGATCGTGACTGATCTTCAGCGACCGCAGGCAATGAATCGTCTACTCCAGGGGGACGTTGGGTCGGGCAAGACAATCGTGGCGCTGCTGGCCGCACTCGTCGCCATGGAGAACGGTCTGCAGGTTGCGATGATGTCGCCTACCGAACTGCTAGCAGAACAGCATTTCTTTAATTTGTCACAGATTCTGCGACCGTCCAGATTTAAACCGGTGCGGCTGACCGGGACCATGGGCGCCAAAGAGCGGCGAGCGGTCTGGGATTCGCTCGCGTCGGGTGAGACGCAATTGGTCGTCGGGACGCACGCTTTGGTGCAGGACGACGTCCGGTTCCGGGCACTGGGCCTGGTGATCATCGATGAACAGCACCGTTTCGGAGTCATTCAGCGCGCGACGCTTCGCGAGAAAGGGCTCGACCCTGATGTGCTGGTGATGACAGCGACGCCGATTCCACGAAGCCTTGCGCTGACGGCGTACGGTGACCTCGACATCTCGGTGATTCGCGAATTACCCCCGGGTCGCCAACCTATCACGACTCGCGTGCGGTCCGACACGCGGCGCGAAGAGGTATACCAGTTTGTCGATACACAACTGGAGCAGGGACGACAGGGATACGTTGTCTATCCGCTTGTCGAGGCATCGTCAAAGCTTGATCTGAAAGCAGCGACCGAGATGGCCGAGCACCTCGCGACTGACGTGTTTAATCATCGGGTCGTCGCCCTGTTGCACGGACGAATGAAGCCTGCCGACCGTGATTGTGTCATGCGGAGTTTTGCCGACCACTCGACTGACCTGCTGGTGGCCACGACCGTCGTCGAGGTCGGGATCGACGTACCCAATGCCTCGATTATGCTCGTCGAGCACGCCGAGCGTTTTGGTCTTGCCCAGCTCCATCAGCTGCGAGGACGCGTCGGGCGGGGCAAGCATGCGTCACATTGCATCTTGCTCTATCATGCGCCGCTATCCGACCTGGCGAGGGCGCGCCTGGATGCGGTCGCCAAGACGACCGATGGATTCGAACTTTCGGAGCGAGATCTGGAGCTCAGAGGTCCAGGCGATTTTTTTGGCACGCGGCAACACGGGATGCCGACTCTACGTGTGGGTGATCTCCTCAGGGATCAGACGATCATGGAAGATGCGCGACACGCAGCGATGGGCTGGTTGACGGCGAGCGCTTTGTCGGCCGTAGCATTGGAAGGCCTTCGGCAGAAGTGGTCGGAGCGATTCGGTCTCGTTGGAGTGGGCTAGGGACACGAATGTGCGAGTGATCTCAGGAAGACTGAAAGGGCGGCGTCTAAGATGTCCTGACGGAGGACGGGTCCGACCGACCTCCGACCGCGTTCGCGAGACGCTGTTTGACATCCTTGGGTATCGTGTCGATGGGGCTCGGGTACTCGACGCATGCGCGGGCACCGGAGCTCTGGGAATCGAAGCGTTGAGCCGCGGCGCAGCCAACGTAGTCTTTGTTGAGGGGGACTCTCGCGTGGCCTCACTGCTTGCCAAGAACCTCGCTCACTGTGAACTGGAAGCGCAGGCGGTCGTGCTTGTCGATAGTCTGCCTAGAGCGGTTAGTCGCGTAGAGCTTTCAGAGCCGTTCGACTTGATTCTTTTGGACCCGCCCTATGACGCCCCAGAAATTGGTGCCATACTGTCAGCGATTGCACCGCGACTGAGGCGAGGAGGAATCCTCGTGCTCGAGCGTTCGAAACGGACTTCAACACTCGACATGGCGACGTTGGTGGTCGTCCGAACTGTCAAGGCGGGTGACAGCGCGCTCGATTTTTATCACGATTCGCCTGAGCCTTCTCCGGTAACACGGGTGACGGGATGACGGACCAGACAACGCGGCTTGCGGTCTATCCAGGCTCCTTCGACCCCGTTACGAACGGCCATGTCGATATCATCGAGCGTGGGACGAAAATCTTCGATCGGATCGTTGTCGCCATTCTGGTCAATGTGGAGAAGGCCCCTCTCTTCACTGCGGAGGAGCGGGTCGCCACAGCCCGCGAAGTCTTCCGTGGTAAGCCCCATGTTGAGGTTGACACGTTTCAAGGACTCCTCGTCGATTATGCGCGGCATCGACAGGCAAACGTCATCGTCCGCGGACTCCGGGCTGTTTCCGATTTCGAGTACGAGCTACAGATGGCACTCATGAACCGACGGCTTACTCAGGAAATCGAGACGGTGTTCATGATGCCGGCTGAACCGTACACCTACGTCAGCTCTCGGCTGGTGAAGGAAGTGTTCTCGCTCGGTGGGTCCGTCGAGGGGCTGGTTCCCGCGTCTGTGGAGGCTCAGCTAAGGGCCAAGCACCGACGTTTGGGGGCGCAGGTGTCGACCGACGGTAATCGGTAGATATTCCGTGCGAGTCGGATGGTCTGGGCTGCCCCGATAGACAGATGCCACGTCAGGAGTTTTCGGAGCGCACGCGCCGGGTCCACACCTCAGCCACTCAACGGGTCGCACAGGAGGCCGACCGTTTGCGCCAGCAAGGCGTTGACGTGGTTAACCTCGGTCCCGGTGAACCTGATGCCGCCACCCCCGAACACATCAAGAACGCGGGAAAAACGGCGTTAGATAAGAATTTCACGAAATACACTCCCAATCTCGGTGTTCCCGAGCTGCGGGAGGCGATCTGCGCCCGATACTTCAGCGACTATGGCGTCACGTTTGGTGCTGACAACGTGATCGTGTCGGCCGGCGGCAAGCAGGCACTCTTCAATGTTGCCATGGCGATCCTCAACCCCGGGGACGAGGCGATCACTCACGCACCAGGGTGGCCAACGATTGTCGACCAGGTCTCACTCGTCGACGCTCGGCCGGTCATCGTGCGAACGCATGCCGACGACGGTTTTCAGGTTCGGGCCGATGCCGTGCTCGATGGCCTGACGCCTCACACCCGGATGATTGTGATCAACTCGCCGAGCAACCCCACTGGTGGACTTATCTCCGAGGAGGATTTGCGCGCGATCGCTGTAGCTGCTCGGGCGCGCGACATCTGGATCGTGTTGGACCTTTGTTACGAGCGGCTGATCTACGACGTAATCGCACACAACCTACCCGCTGTTTTGCAGGAGGTGCTCCCGGAGCGCTCCGTGTTCGTGGGTAGCCTCTCGAAGACTTACGCTATGACTGGGTGGCGCTGCGGCTGGGCCGTTGGTCCCCGAACTCTGATCGCGTCCTGCGATAACATCCAGAGCCACTGCACGTCGGGCGCTTCGTCCGTGAGCCAGCGTGCCGGGATTGCCGCCCTGACGGGGTCGCAGGCGTGCGTGACGGCCATGAGGGATGAGTATCGAGTACGACGCGATAGGCTCGTCATGTGGCTCAGCCGCGAGCCTCGCATAACGTGTAACGTTCCAGCGGGCGCCTTTTATTTATTTCCTGACATCTCAGAGCTACTATCGCCGGCGGCGCTTCGTACCTCGCTGGCGTTTAGCACAATGCTGCTTCGTCATGGTCATGTTGCGGTCACGGCTGGCGAGGCGTTCGACGCACCTGGGTTTCTCCGACTGTCGTACGCCGCGTCGTTGGATCGACTACGCGAAGGTGTCGACCGAATCATGGCGTTTATTGCGGCACTGGACCGCGGGGAGATCAGGGATGAAAACCGGCATCAGGGAGCCTGAGCTGCGTCCTCATCTGTCTTTGGAAAGATCTTTCCCGGGTTCAGAATACCGTTTGGGTCGAACGCCTGCTTGAGCCGCCGCATTAAGGCGATCGTCTCAGACGACAGTTCCAGCCCGAGGAACTGAGCCTTCGAAAAGCCGATCCCGTGCTCGCCGCTGATGGAGCCGTCGAGCGCGACGACTTCTTTAAACAGTTGACGCTCAGCTTGCCCGGCCCGACGCATGGCCTCCGCATCGGCTGGGTCGACGAGGATGTTGACATGAATATTTCCGTCGCCGACATGGCCAAAGCTCGGCATCGGCAGCCGGTAGACCGTTTTCAGCCGAGCGATCACTTCGAACAAACGCGGAATCCGTCCTTTCGGCACCACAACGTCGTGATTGATCTTTCGAGGCGCCAAGGCTAGGAGCACGGGTGAGAGATCGCGGCGGTCGCTCCATAAACGGTCGCGCTCTGCCTCATCGGCGGCGGCCGTAACGATGCCCTCCGCAGTAGTGCATGCGTGCGTGACACGCTCCGCCTCCTCGATAATTGATGTTGGCATCCCGTCTACTTCGATCAGTAGGACCACAGCTTCACCCGAGGACGTCTCGGCGTCGTGATGCCGCTCGAGCGCTCGCACACAGTCGGCGTCGATCAGCTCGAGCGCCGCCGGGACCACACCGTCAGCGACCATGGCTTCGACCGCTTCTAGAGCACGAGAAACGGACGGGAACGTCGCCCGTAGTGTGGCCCGTGCGGGTGGTCGGGGAATGAGTCGCAGGATGACCTGCGTCACAATGGCAAGTGTGCCCTCCGAGCCGACTAGTAGCTGGGTGAGGTCGTAGCCCACGACGTTTTTGACCGATTTGCCCCCGGTGCGGATCACCTGACCCGTTGGGAGAACTGCTTCGAGGCCCAGCACGTAGCGTTTCGTCGTCCCGTACTTAAAGGCGCGTGGACCGCCGGCACACTCGGCGACATTTCCACCGATCACTGACCGATTCAGACTGGCGGGGTCGGGTGGGTAGAAGAGACCGAGCTGCTCGACGGCTGCCTGCAGGTCCGCCGTCACGACATTCGGTTCGACAATAGCCAGTAAGCTCGCGGTGTCGATTTCGATGATCCGGTTCATCCTCTCCAGTGACAGCACGACGCCACCAAAAACGGGCACAGCACCCCCGGTGTATCCAGTACCGGCACCTCGGGCCGTCAGCGGGACGAGCGCCTGGTCGCATACCCGCGCGATGTTTGCGACCTCAGTCGTCCCGCCCGGTAGCACGACGACATCTGCGCGCCGTCCGCGCTGCAGTGCATCGACGCCATACACGTCGCGAGACAGCTCGTCGGTCCGAACGTGGTCCGCACCGACGATCGATTCAAGAGACTCGACGAAATCGTTTGGTAGAGTGGAGTTAGAGACCATTTAGACCAGTCCAGATCAGTACGAGCGAAGCAGGGGAAAACTTACCGGGCAAAGCTCGGTCAGTCCCGATTAACTACCACCACCAGGCGATGAAGATGTCGGTCAGGATCGGGATCGAGCAGCGTCGCCAATGTCAACCCTCCTATGTTGAGATAGCGAACCTCACCCAACCGCCGAAGGAGCAACCCTTGAGCTTCGAGCCGCGAGACGGTCTCGGCCGGAAGAACCGTGATGACCCTCTCCGGCGACCGCAAGAAGTCGGTCACGGCTTGTTCCATGCCCAGCTCCAAAAACGCGGCCTGCGTGTAGAAAATTAGGTTGCGATGCAGCGCTTGATACCGGCCATAGGGCTCGTCGTTCTGGCGTGCCGTTTTCACTATCTCGGCCACGCGCTGGACGGGAGCTGTCTCTGGTGACGAGAGGAGCACGATATGGACGCCGAGGCTAACCAGGATCGAGGCCGTCAGCACGGCCACCGGGATCCATCTGGGGCGAGCGATACAGAGCAGCACCCCGACACCTGCCAGCCCGATAATGACTGACACGCCGACTGTCCACACCGGTGCCCATTCGACGAACAACGGCGCCGCCCGGTACACCAACCAGGCAATGAGACAGAGAATCCCCCCTGTAATGCCGGTGCAAACACTTAAGAGATGGTCCCGGTCACAACCGACCGATCGTGACCGGATCGCGTGAGCGAGCAGTATGGCGAGTGGAGGTAGAATCGGGAGGATGTATCGCGGTTGCTTCCCGACCGACAAACTATAGAAGAGTAGTGGCGCCGCCGCCCACCAGCCGAATCGGACCGTGTTTGTGCAGCCCGCAAGGCCGCGGAGTAATCCACGGGCTATTGACGGAAGCCACAGGAGCATAAAGGGCGACCATGGCAGCATGCCACCGATGACGATCGGCGCGTAGTACCAGAGCGGTCGCGGGTCGTTGTAACGAGGGGTCGCAAAGCGGTCGAAATTTTCAGCGATAAAGAAGCGGTCCAGATACGCCGGACCGTGCACTAGTGCCATGCCTAGAAACCAAGGCGCCGCCAAAGCCAGAACGATAATGGTAAAGAGCGCAAGGTCGGTCATTCGGACCCCAGCGCGGGCGCGACCAGCCCAGTGGTCGAGCACCAACAGTGGACCGACCACGAGTACCGGAAGTGCGATGCCCACAGGCCCCTTCGTGAGGATCGCCCCAGCGGCCCCGACCGCTGACAGGGCCACCCAGGCGGTCCGGCTCCGACTGTTGTAAGCCGGTTCTTGCTCACCGGGTGACGGTTCTCGATATGCCACCAGTGCGGCCCAGATGGCAAGTGTCACAAAGAAGGCAAGGGTAAGGTCCGGAAGGGCCTGCCTCGCCATAATCACGTAGCCAAAGCTACTTGCGGTGATGACACCCGCAAGCAACCCGGTTGAAACGTCATACCATCGGCGAGCCGAAACAAACACCAGAAGAGTCAACCCGAGCCCAGCCAGCGCGGACGGAAACCGTGCGGTTGTCTCTCCAACGCCGGCCACGAGATAGGCTGACGCCGCGAGCCAATAGTAGAGAATCGGCTTCTCGAACCGATAGACGTAATTGAAGTGGGGAGTGAGCCAGTCCCCGCTTTCGACCATTTCCCGCGCGCTCTCCGCGTAGAACGCTTCGTCGGAGTCAGTGATGGCAGGCGAACCCAGACCGGCAAAAAACGTCAGGAGGCAGATGCCGAGCAGCGCAACGGTAGGTCCCCTCACCTGGGAAAGATTCTACAAGCTATACTGGGTGCGGATCGGCTCAGGACGAATTGTGTCATCACAGGAAGCTATTAACAGACTGCTTGGAGCGGGTCTAGAGGGATGAAGACGGTAGCCGTCGTGGGCGCATCGTCCAACCGATACAAGTTTGGGAACCAAGCAGTGCGAGAATTCCTAAAACAAGGATATACAGTGGTTCCGATCAACAGGCGTGATACCGAGATCGAAGGTCTCAAGGTCTATCGTTCGGTCCTCGACGTGCCTGGGCGGATTGATATGGCGACCATTTATTTGCCGCCGAACAAAGGTTTGGACGTTTTGGTCGAGGTTGCCGAGAAGCAAATCTCAGAAGTCTGGATTAACCCTGGCGCCGAGAGCCCGGAAGTGCTCCAGCGTGCGCACGAGCTCGGTCTCGAACCAATTGTCGCCTGTAGCCTGATGGCTCTCGGCGCGACGCTGTGAGGCGGTTGACAGGTCGATTTGTGAGTCCTATACTGCAAAAGGCTCCAGGGAAGGGTCTCCCCAACCAACGTTAGTCGTTCACACAACACACATTCGTCGGGCCGAGATTCCCGAATCCTCTCCGCTAGCCTGAAACTCACTTTCAACCCTTAGCACGACTTAACCTCATGTCAACAAACCAAAAACGTGTCTCCCGGGCGTCCAGTGATCAGTCCGAGTCCTCGGAAGTGACCACCCCCGCCGCCACAGCGACCGAAGAGGTCAAATCCTCGTCCGGAAAGCCGGCCTCTGGGCGGGCCTCCTCTAAGCGTGGTGGTAATACCCTCAACATCGGTGAGCTCAAGGAAATGAGCATCGCCAAGCTAACCCAGGTCGCGAAGGATCTGCATGTCGCCGGTGCGACAGGGATGCGCAAACAGGAGTTGATCTTTCAGATCCTGAAGGCGCAGACAGAACAGAGTGGGTTCATCTTCTCTGAGGGCGTGCTCGAGGTCTTACCCGATGGCTTTGGTTTTCTCAGGGCACCGGATTACAACTATCTGCCGGGACCAGACGATATTTATGTCTCGCCTTCTCAGATAAGAAAGTTCGATCTCCAGACCGGTGACACAGTTTCTGGTCAGATTCGACCCCCGAAGGAAGGGGAACGCTATTTCGCATTGATCAAGGTCGAAGCCGTTAATTTTGAACCCCCCGAGCAGGCTCGCGAAAAGATTTTCTTCGAGAACTTGACTCCGTTGTATCCGCAGGAGCGGATCACACTTGAGGGTGAAACACCCAACCTTTCGGGTCGGGTCATGGACCTGATGACCCCGATTGGGAAAGGCCAGCGTGGTCTTATCGTTGCAGCGCCCCGCACCGGCAAGACGATGCTGCTACAGAGTATCGCCCAGTCGGTCGTGCGTAACCACCCCGAGGTCTACCTGATCGTCTTGTTGATCGACGAGCGGCCGGAAGAGGTCACCGACATGCAGCGTTCCGTCGACGGGGAAGTGATTTCCTCGACATTCGACGAGCCAGCCCAGCGTCACGTCCAGGTCGCGGAGATGGTTGTCGAAAAGGCGAAACGTCTTGTCGAGCATCGCAAAGATGTGGTCATTCTTCTCGATTCGGTCACGCGTCTGGCTCGTGCCTATAACACCGTCATTCCACCATCAGGAAAGGTTCTCTCGGGTGGTCTGGATTCAAATGCCCTTCAGAAGCCGAAGCGCTTCTTTGGAGCCGCACGTAACATTGAGGAAGGCGGATCACTCACAATTATGGCGACGGCGTTGGTCGATACGGGGTCGAGGATGGACGACGTAATCTTCGAGGAGTTTAAGGGTACCGGTAATATGGAGATTCACCTTGAGCGTAAGCTCGTCGACAAGCGGGTCTTCCCGGCTATCGATATCCAGAAGAGCGGCACTCGCAAGGAAGAATTACTGATAGATCCCGAAGACCTCAACCGCGTCTGGGTGCTGCGTAAAGTACTCAACCCGCTCTCACCGGTCGAAGCGATGGAGCTCTTACTGGACAAGATGGGTAAGACCAAGTCCAACGCCGACTTCCTGGCGTCGATGCAGAAGATGGGATAAGTCAGGATCGCCGAGAAGGCCTGGCGCTGACCGAAGTAAACTCGGAGTTACGCGACGATCGGCTCTTCCTTACTTAAACGTAATATCTTCGTCGGAGGTGTTAACCACGACGTGATCGCCCTCGATAAACTGGCTTTGAAGAATGCTCATCGCCAGTGGATCGAGCACTCGCCGCTGGATCAGGCGTTTTAAGCGGTACGTGCCTTGCCGGGATTAGATTCCAATTCGGCGAGTGCCTCGTAATGCTCACGGGCCTCTGCGCTCAAGTGATCGGGCAAGGTCACCCGGACGCTTGCGTAGAGAGCCCCAGCTGTCGTGCGTTGCCCTAGCCCAGGCATCCCTTTACCTTTAAGTCGGAATACCTGTCCGGGTTGAGTTGCCGCCGGAATCTTCAACCGAACAGAGCCGCCGTCCAACGTCGGCACGTCGACTTTGCCCCCCAGGACAGCTGTCGTCAGCGGAACGGCCGTCGTCAGATACAGGTGCTGACCCTTGCACTCGAACACTTGATGCGGTTTAAGGTGGACACGGAGGTAGAGATCGCCGGCGCTCCCCCCAGCTTGTCCTGCCTCTCCTTCACCAGATACTCGAACGCGTGATCCTTCGGTTACACCCGACGGTATGCGAACCTCGACGTTCCGCACTCGGTTCTTGTCCGCTGGTCGAATCGAGAACCGCTGGGTCAGGCCTCTATACGCCTGCTCTAACTCCAGTTCGATTGGATGTTCAACGTCATGACCCCGTCGCTTGGCAGGTTGTGACGTCCGCTTGCCTGGCCGCCCACCACCCGCAAAGAAGGTCTGAAAGAAATCGGAGAACGGGTCCTCGCCGAACATCTTCCGGACCTCGTCCTCCGACATCGTCCGTCCGCCAGAACCCCCTCCGACATTGACGTTCCACTTGATGTCACCTGGGCCGGCGCCGAACGGTCCGGCCGAGCCAAACGGGCCGCTGGCGCCCGGCGGCATATTTTTATATTGTTTCCAGTTCGCACCCAGCTGGTCGTACTTCCGGCGTGTGTCCGGGTCGCCTAGTACTTCGTTCGCCTCATTGACCTCTTTGAACCTCGTCTCCGCCGTACTGTTTCCAGGATTGACGTCAGGGTGATACTTACGTGCGAGCTTCCGAAAGGCCTTCTTGATCTCACCGGCATTCGAGGTCTTGCCGATGCCGAGCACCTTGTAGTAATCCTTAAATTCCATCTGACTCATCTGGAGCCCAACATCGCTCGAACGGCTCGTGTGGCTAGAGCCTCAGCAGCTGGCTTAACCGATCGACCTCTCGCCGCAGCACGCGTTGGCGCGCTGGCCGCGTCATCGCTTCTTCCAGAAGCGGACGGATTCGCGCGACAACATCGGCGATCGACAACAGCTGCTGGATACCGGCTAAGTTGATCCCGAGTTCGTTGACCAGCCGCTTGATCGCGCGTAGACGCTCGATTTCCTCGGTGGAGTACACCCGCATGCTGCCGATAGTGCGGCTCGGTCGAACTAGGCCAAGGCGCTCTTACTTCCGTAACGTCTGCGGGTGCATGCCCAGCTCTCGAGCAACCATGCTGATAAAGAAGACCTCTGGTGCCATATGTAAACCTGCGTCGACGCAAGCCTACCCATTGATACGGAACGTATCAAGGTGGTGCCAGTAGATTCGAGCTGGACTGTCGGTCGAGAGGGCGGTCGAGTCTGTATCTCGGGGTCGCTGTCGTTGGGTTACACTACTGTCCTGAGTTTGGTATACCTCTACATTCGGCCGGTGCAGCATTTTGTTATAGGCGCACTGAACCTCCGACAAGAGGGCTTGAATATTCCCGAAATACTCGCTCTTCGCGCCTGACTGCGAAGGCGCATCACCGTTCTCGGTCTGCAGGTGCATCGAACTTAGGAAACTAGAATGTCATGGTGGACAGGACGAGCGAGTGCCGAGACTAGAAACCTTTTCATCGCGTTGGGGTGTCATAGTCGCCGGCCTCGGGATGGCGGTCGGTACCGGCAACCTCTGGCGTTTTCCCAGAATCGCGGCGCAGAACGGCGGTGCGGCCTTTCTTATTCCATGGATGCTGTTCCTAGTGGTGTGGTCGCTGCCCCTCTTGATCGCCGAGTTTGGCTTGGGGCGCGGAGCCCGCCGTGGACCAATCGGGACGTTTGCATCACTCGCAGGGCGGAGACACGCGTGGATGGGCGGCTTTGTCGCAGTGACGACGATGATGATCATGTTTTATTACTCGGTCGTCACTGGGTGGGCTCTAAAGTATTTCGTCGCCAGCATAACCACCGGAACCCCGGATAATCCAGCAGCCTATTGGGCGGCGTACTCTATTTCGGTCTGGCAGCCGATCCTGTTTCACATCGTGGCCATACTTACGGGCACGGCGATCGTTGCACGTGGTGTCGTAGGCGGCATCGAACGCGTGAATAAGGTGTTGATTCCTGCGCTCTTCGCGCTATTGCTGGTGGCTGTCGGTCGCGCCGTGACCCTTGAGGGAGCCGACCGGGGTTTTGCGTTTCTCTTTAGGCCCGACCTCTCGGCTCTTCTCAGCTATCGGACCTGGTTAGAAGCGTTGACCCAGTCGGCTTGGTCGACCGGTGCCGGTTGGGGACTCATCTTGACGTACGCTGTCTATGTGAAGCGCGACGAAGATATTGTTGTGAGCTCGGCGGTCATCGGGCTCGGCAACAATACCGCGTCGCTCCTGGCTGCGATGGCGATCCTGCCGACGGCGTTCGCGATCTTGTCGACCTCTGACGCCCTCGACGTGATGGCGGCGGGTAACCTCGGTTTGACGTTTATCTGGATACCACAGCTCTTTTTACAGATTCCCAGTGGGACCGTTGTGCTTCCTATCTTCTTTCTGGCTTTGTTCTTTGCCGCGTTGTCATCTCTGATAGCGATGATCGAGCTGGCGAGTCGAGTCCTCATCGATGCGGGGCTCTCGCGCCGGATCGCGGTACGACTTGTGGGAGCAGCGACCGCGATCTGCGGCATTCCTTCTGCGATTAGTCCTGCCATCTTTGAGAACCAAGATTGGGTCTGGGGTCTCGCTCTGATGATTAGTGGACTATTTATTTCTGTGGCCGTCACGTGTTATGGCCCTGAGCGCTTCCGAGCCGACCTGATCAACGTCGGTAACGGAACGATGCGAGTTGGTCCGCTTTTCGGGTGGATCTTGCAGTATCTGGTCCCTGTTCAGTTCACGGTGATGTTCACCTGGTGGATGTATCAAGCGGTCGCGGTCTACGACCCGAACAACTGGTGGAATCCTGTCCGAATGTACAGCCTCGGCACATGCCTGCTGCAGTGGGGGGTTGCCCTCATCTTGCTCGTTCTATTTAATAGGCGGCTGGCAACGACTAGCCTTGCGCCGCCGGCCAGCGCAGCCTGAGCACCTCGATGGTTGTGCTACGCTTACGTGTTTTAGTGAAAGGGGTAGGATGTGTATCCAGAGTTCTTTGTAGCACCGATGCGCGATGAGCTGACTCGATTGGGGATCATCGAGTTACGAACGGCCGATCAGGTGGACAACACGCTGTCGAAGAAAGGCACCGTGATGGTCGTGGTTAATTCAGTGTGTGGCTGTGCGGCCGGCAAGGCCCGCCCGGGTGTGGCGATTGCCCTCCAGCACGAGGTTAAGCCCGACGTCGTCGCAACCGTTTTTGCAGGCGCTGACGTCGAGGCAACTGACCGCGCTCGAGGCTTTTTCACAGGCTACCCGCCCTCGTCGCCGTGCGTCGCGTTGCTCCGTGACGGCAAGCTTATCTATCTGTTGGAGCGCCATCAAATCGAGAATCAGGAAGCGACGGGCATTGCAAGCGAGCTAACCGAGGCGTTTGACAAGCACTGCACACCAACGAGCGCCGGGTAGGCTACCTGGCCGGTGGCGGCCACTCCGTGCAAGGCGGGGAACCCAGAGGCACGATCGGAAGCGGTGTGCCACCCTCGTACCGCCGGCATGTCGTCATCACCACATCCGCCATCATGTCAAGAAAGGCCGGATGGTCGTTGACGGCCGAGGCACGGACCATTGCCAGGCCCGCTCCTTCTGACACCTTGGCGGCCTCGGTGTCGAGGTCGTACAATACTTCGATATGGTCGGCCACGAAGCCGATCGGGCTCACCACGACCGCTGTCAGCCCCTTCGCCTGCTCCATTCGAAGATAGTCGCAAATATCAGGTTCCAGCCACGGGTCCTCTGGTCGCCCGCTTCGACTCTGAAACACCAGGTCCCAAGCGTTCACCGCCAGTCGCTCGGCCACGAGTGCTGCCGATTCCTTCAGCTCCGCCTCATATCTCGATTCGGTGGCCATGGAGAGTGGAATACTGTGGGCCGTGAATACTAAACGTGCGCTTGCTTTTCGGTCGGGTGGAAGCGTTTTCCTTGCGGCATCGATCTGGCACGCATTGGCCTCGATAAACCCTGTGTGCGTGTGCCAGCCTTTGACGTAGGTCACTTCGAGGTCGTCTCGTCCTTCAGCTCGGATGGTTTCTCTGGCCTGGACGACGTTCTGTTTGTACTGTCCGCAACTCGAGTAGCTGTGATGGGCCGCGAGGGTCAGCGCGAGTACTCGGCGGATACCGTCCTGAGACATTTGCCGGAACGTGTCGTCAAGAAACGGGTGCCAGTTCCGCATGCCGACATAGACCGGGAGCCTGGCTGACGTCAGTCGGTGACGGAGACCCTCAGCCTGGCGCATCGTAATCTCTGTGATCGGTGACAGCCCATCGAAGAGTTCGTAGTGGCGGACGACACCATCGATCCGTGCTGCCGGAATTTGGCGACCGCGTACGACATTGGCCAGAAATGGGCGAATGTCTTCAGGCGCACCGGGTCCACCAAAACTGATGAGGAGAATGGCATCAAATGGGTGGTGTGGTCGCACGACTGCACGATCATGTCACACGCGTCGGTGCGTGTGGGATATGCCGGAAGTGCGTCGTGTCGGTGGGTTAGGTGGGGGAGTGCCTAGGACGCCGACCTACGACGACGGGCCGGCTGTTCAGATGCCTGGTCGTCTACAGAGAGGCGTTCGTTCAGTCGAGTGCGGATGACGTCAGTGAGGTTCTCAAGAAAAGCGCTCCGGCTTCGGGTGAATCTGGCTATGAAATAGCTTTCTCGCGACCGGCCTGCCCACGATGATTGCGTGGTTGCCGCTTTCAGCGCCCAACACGAGGGTGACCGCATAGTCGAGCTCAAGTCCCCATGCGACGCAGCTCACGGTCTCCCTCATTTGTATGGTTCCGGATCTATCGGTCTGCAGAAGCAAGAAGCAGTGGGTTTTTGACCGTGAAGTCGTTTTGGCGAACGTCTTTACCGCGATGGGCCGATGCTTTGGAGACTGCTGCTCAGGCCGTGGCGATCGTGACAGGCGCTAGGGTACAATGGCCGCTTGTCGGGGCGTGGCTCAGCCTGGTAGAGCACTCGGTTCGGGACCGAGGGGTCGGAGGTTCAAATCCTCTCGCCCCGACCACTTCTTTCTTCCGAAACGTCCAATAATCAGATTCGACGAGTGACTCCGACGTGAGGTAAGGTCCGCGTGCCTAGCCCTGTATGTCGAGGTCTAGCCACCCGGATGTCCGTGGTCGGGAATAAGGCAGGCTCTGACAATGGACGAGGGCTGCCCAATGATTCAGCTGCATCATCGGCCGGCGGATGTGGCACTGATGCTGTGGCGGCGCTGCGATAGCAGGGTCCGCCGAGACCCGAGTGTGCACCCACTGTCACACGATCATCGCCAGGGAACCACGCAGCAATCGGGTCCGGTGCCGGTTACTGGTTCTGATCTTGTGTGGTGAAGCGACGCGCTTCTTCGGCCTCGGGGTGGTCAGCCTGACCTTGCCAGAAACTGAGTAAAGTTGCGTAATGTTCGTGAGCGATCGCATCATCGCCACGAGCGGCAGCGGCTCGGGCCGCCCCGAGCAGCGACCGCGCCCGCTTCGGCATCCTCATCAGCGACATTCGAAACTTGTCACTTGCATCTTCCGGTCGGTCAAGCGAGAGCAGTAATTCGCCGTAGAGCTCGTAGGGTGGTTTGATAGGGCTTGCAGCCCCGTTCGGCAGACGCTGATCCATCACGATCGCCAGAGCCTCATCCATGAGGGCCGTTGCAGCAGCGCCCTTACCTTCAGCCGCGAGAATTACCGCAGCGACTTCCTTGTGGCTGATCTTCTCCTGCGCCGACCCGTCGGGAGCGCGTTTCGCAAGTTCTGCCTCCGCCTTGCGGGCGGTGCCGAGGTCGCCGAGGCGCACCGCACTCAGGCCGGTGGCCAGCAGTTCGGGGACCGATGACTGCTCAGTCACTTGCTGGACCGCCCACTCCTCGGTCTCCACGACATAACGGGCCTTGAGGAGGGATATCGCATCGACGGCTCGAGTCTGGTCTTCGCTCTCGTTGGTGACCATCTCAATCCGTTCAATCCAAGTCCGCGCTTTCGCATAGTCGCCGAGCTGAAGATCACCGTACTGACCCCAGTCGAGCGGATGGACCGTGTCGCCCACACTGTCACCGGCTTGCCACAGGCTTCGCGCCGCGTCATACGCCCGCTGGTTGTGGCTCGACACGAGATCCCACATCCCATGCTGGATAAAGATGTGCGTTGGCATGTGCAGGGCGTGTGCAACCGCCGGGGCAATCTCGGCAAATTTCAACGCCGAGGGGAGCGCCAGTGGAGCATGAATCGGGTCGTCGAATGAGTGAATGGCGTAGTGGGGTGCACCTGGATGGTTCGAATTGGCATTGAACACCGATAGGGCGATCGCGCCGGCACGCATCTCAAGGCGACCGGTCTGGTCACCCAACGCGCGAGCCGCACTCAGTGTGGCGACAGCATAGAAGGTTCCCACTTCGTGGTCATCTGGATAACGCGCGTGCAGCTCGGCCATCGCGTCCATGTAGGCGACCCGACGTTCGTCGTACGTTCCCTCGATATCCCAGAGGGTCTCTACAGCGTTCAGGAAGCCCCGCTCTCGGTCCGTCGGTGCCTTGGAAAGCCGCGCTTCTCGCGTCGGTCCCAATCGCGCAAGAACCGCTCGCGGATTGTCCTCGTCAGGCGACGGCCCACCAAAGAGGGGATGGTTATAACAGAGTGTTTCAGCCCAGTAGGCCAACACGAAATCAGGGTCAAGTTTCTGCGCCGCCTGAAATTCCTCAATCGCTTGCTTCCATCCAAAGCTGTGCAGAATGGCGACACCTCTGAGGAAATGGTTCTGGGCTTCTGCCGACGGCGTTGATGTCGGAAATTGGAGTGACCCGACGGCATTAAACTGGGCAGACGCGGGCACCGCGACCAACCAGATCAGCAGCGCAGCAGCGTATAGACGCATCATCGATTGCATGAGGACCTCTCGCGCCGCGAGTAGTAATAACCGGCGGCTAAATATCGAACTTGCAGGATAGCATACCGGTGTTCTTCGGTGAGAGTACCCACCAGGCGGCACGTGGGAACGGTCAGATATAATCAGCCGCTCAGAGTTGAGAGGATGATCGTAGCTCGACGGTATCTCGTGAGCGGTCAGGTCCAGGGCGTCGGGTTTCGATTCTTTGCCGAGGAGACCGCGCGCCGGGAAGCATTGACTGGGTTTGTTCGAAACCTCGACGACGGCCGGGTCGAGGCGGTTGTAGAAGGCGACGCAGACGCCGTTACCCGTTTCGAGCGAGCCCTTTATTCTGGACCTCCCCTGGCTCGTGTCGCAGGCGTTGCGGGGGAAACCAGACTACCGAAACAAACGGCGGACGGGTTTAAGATTCTTCCCTCTAGCAAAGGAACACCATGGAAGCATTAAAGAGCTTGATTCGACACGTTCCCGATTATCCGAAGCCAGGGATTCTGTTCTATGACATCACGACTCTGCTTAGAAACGGTGATGGGTTCCGGCGGGCCATTGACGCCGTGGTCGACCCGTATCGTACGGTACCGATCGATTTTGTGGCGGGGATTGAGAGTCGTGGCTTCATCCTGGGGGCGGCCGTAGCCGATCGGTTGGGGATCGGGTTTATTCCAGTTCGTAAACCAGGGAAGCTGCCCGCCCAAACCATCAGCGCAAGCTATGAGCTGGAGTACGGTGTTGATGCCCTTGAAATACACCATGATGCCGTCGCTCCAGACGAGAGCGTTCTGATTGTTGACGATCTACTCGCTACCGGCGGCACGGCGCAGGCCGCGGTGAGCCTTTTCAAGAAGAGCGGAGCTCAAATCGTCGGTTTGTCGTTTCTCATCGAGCTCAACCAACTCGGTGGCCGTTCAAAATTGGAGGGCGAGCAGGTATCATCGGTGCTTCGGTATTAGCGTCGTTCAATACGCCAATTAAGCTCATGAACATCATCCCGGTCGTCCTCACCGGTCTCGGCGTGATTGTTGTTACGATCGTCGTGCTGGTCGAAGTGAGGCGCTGGCGCCGCCAGCGAATTCTTGCATCACTGCTTGCGACCTTTGGCCCGGCCGTGGCGCAGGTCCAGGTCGAGCCGCGTGAGCTCGTAGCCTGGGCCAGCGTGGCGACAACAGCCCGGGTTCTTTTTCCCGACAGCTTCAGAGAGCTTGACGCTGCGAATGGGGCTCGGTTTCCGTTCCCGGGAACGGTCGTTGAGGATGTTCACGCCCGGTGGACGACCCAGTGGCTGGCGTGGGAACGAGAGCACGATCTGGAGTACAAGCGCCAGGCGTCCCGAGTCGAAGCCGAGTTGGTGCGTGCGTCAGGCGAAGACGCTCCACGACTGCACCGCCAATTGGAGGCGATTGAACAGGAAAAACTTCAGCGTTATCAAGAACGCTATGAGGAGTATGTACGGGTCGGGAGAGCCATCGGCAAGCTTGAATTCTGAGTGCGCAGTCAGCTCGTTAGCGTATGATTTTGAGGCGCCATGCAGTCACCGGCTCAGAAACTAGCTGATTTCCACGCCTTCCATGGGGCGTGTGGATCGGTCGTCGATATCAAACCTGGACGTCATCCGAGTGAGGATGGGCACCACGCGCTGTTCGCCTGGTGCCCCGCTTGTGGCGCGACATCTCGCGAAGTTGTCGAGCTAGCACAACTCGACAACTGGCTCGGCTCCGATACGACTACCGCTGACGGCGGGAGCGAGTTTACTCAGGCGATGCTCAAGGCTCGCCAAAAGATCATGTCGGCGTAGGGTCGTGGCACGGTCCACAAAAGAGTCAGTCTGCGGCAGACTACTGCCTTTGGCGCGGGTCCTAGCGCGGTTTTCTAGGCCTTCTTGAGCCTTATCCGAGGACTGCCATGCTGATGACGGAGAAGAAGCTTAGCCGCGGCGTCGGTGACCAGTTGAAATCGTGGCCATGGCTGTGTGTGGCCGCGCTTTCGGGTTTAATGCTGTCCGCACCGGTGATGATGTCCCACTGGCGCCGGGGAACATACAAGAAGCAGGAAGAGTGGGTGAGCGCCTATGCGCGCGGCTGTCTGGACCGAAACGGTAGGTCGTCGTAATAGCCACCGGTTCGCTGGATCGTATGATCGAGCAGTCCCATGACAACCCCGCACGGCTCACGGTTTCTTCATGAGTCAGAAGCGCAACCGATGTCCGCAGGGTTTTGGCATCGACATTGTTTGTGGTATCGGGAACATTTTCACCGACAAAGTTGTTGCGAGTCCACATACATCGGCGCATCGGGTCATTGTTAAAGTTAACCGAATGTAAAACCAGTCAGGCCGGGATCGTGAGAATACCCATACGCTCTTCAGTCGGAACTTTAGAAGACACCTTTCGAGGCTTCCAATCCGGTAACAGTTCGTAATGGCTTGGACAATCCACGTTTATACGGTTCTACAACAGAAGCTAAGTCGCTGATAAACTAGCGCTTCACGACATGAGCGCGTGTAGCTCAGTTGGATAGAGCGACGGCCTCCTAAGCCGTAGGCCGCAGGTTCGAATCCTGCCACGCGCGCCATTTTCCTGAGAGAAACACACGGTTTTAAATTGTACGAAAATGGGCGCCGGCCAAGGAAGCACCAAGGGGAACCCGCCGGGGCAAACGACAGCGAGGTGCTATCCCGCGTCATCTCTGGTCAACCAATGAAGAAATCCTTGGATGGTTTCGTGATGCTACGGCATTTATCACTGGGGAACGGTTTTTCGGTAGCGGCTATCTGCGCATGGCAATGGATCGCTGCGCCGGCCTTGTGCATCGCCGCTCCCCAAGAGACCAGCCGAACCGAGCCAGTCAGGTCAGCCGTCGTCACGGCGATCACCTCAGAGATTATCATCGATGGCTCGCTCGATGAGGTGGCGTGGCGGCACGCACCAAAGATTGGCGACCTGATCCAGAGAGAACCGGAGGCCGGCGCAAAGCCGACCGAGAAGACTGAAGTCACTCTGCTTTACGACGAAGACAACCTTTATATCGGTGTCATGTGCTACGACTCTGAGCCCCGTCGAGTACTGGCGTCGCAGATGGTCCGGGACGCCAACTTGAACGCCGACGACCGGCTTAGCATCGTCCTCGACACCTTCCGCGACCAGAGCAACGCCTTTCATTTTTCGACCAATCCAGCCGGCGCCCTAGTCGACGGCTTGGTGTTTGCCAACGGTGAGACGAATGACGATTGGGACGCCATCTGGATCGTCCGAACCGAGCAAACGGACGAGGGGTGGAGCGCTGAGTTCTCCATCCCATTCCAGACCCTAAGCTTCCCTTCAGGTGAGACAGTCTGGGGCTTCAATATCAGTCGAACCATCCAACGAAAACTAGAGGAGAACCGCTGGACGGCGGCCCGTTTCCAAACAGAGTTCTTCCAGATTTCAGAAGCAGGTGAAATCACAAATCTCGAAGGCCTGGGACAAGGCGTCGGTCTTGACGTCAGACCGTTCGTGGCGCAGAGCTGGCGGCATCGAGGTGCCAGCGGAGACGATACGGTCGTTGGAAAGCCTGGACTGGACCTGTTCTACAACATCACCCCGAGCCTTAAGCTGTCCGTAACCGCAAACACGGATTTCGGTGAAACGGAAGTGGATGCACGCCAGATCAATTTAACGCGTTTTTCCATATTCTTTCCCGAGAAACGGTCGTTCTTCCTGCAAGACGCCGGCATCTTTAACTTTGCCACTACCGGGATCGACCCTCCGGGGGGCATTCCCGGCACCGGAGCCGAAGTGTTTCCATTCTTTAGCCGCAAGGTCGGTTTGCTTGGAGGACAAGAGGTGCCGATCGATTACGGTGCCAAGCTGACCGGCAAAGTCGGCCGAACTGAAATTGGCATGCTCGACGTCCGCACCCGCGACGTGTCGAATGTGGACGCCAATAGCTTGTTCGTCGGGCGCGTCAAGCAAAACTTCTTGGAGCAGTCGTACGTGGGCGCACTTTTCACGGGCGGCAATCCCGCGTCTCCGTTGTCGAGTAGCACTATGGGAGTGGACCTCCGTTTAGCCACCTCTGATTTCCTTGGCAGCGATCGCAACATTGTGTTTAACGCCTACGGCCTCAAGAGCAACAACGAAGGCGTTTCCGAAAACAATTCGTCTTTTGGCTTCGGGGCACAGTATCCGAATGACAAGTTCGCTGCTCAGATTCTTTGGCGCGAGATCCAGGAACATTTCGATCCGGCGGTCGGGTTCGTTCAACGCGGCAATGTGCAGATGCTTCGGCTTGGCGGTAGCTTTAACCCGCGCCCGAAGCGATCGACCGGCATTCAGCAAATGCAGCATGACGTCTTCTACACCCGCTTCACTCGGCTTGACAACGGATTGGTCGAAACCTCGAACCTGTACGTCACTATGGTGGATTGGCACCTGA
>Ga0310121_10000153_pt1 | contig 71567 bp, 51 predicted proteins | sample CB27_Tmax_986_MG_FD_203504 | JGI IMG/M metagenome (GOLD analysis project Ga0310121, IMG submission 203504) | Marine microbial communities from Western Arctic Ocean, Canada - CB27_Tmax_986 | ecosystem: Environmental > Aquatic > Marine > Oceanic | place: Canada: Western Arctic Ocean | collected... | reverse complement strand
TCGGACGGACTGCTTCTTCCATCTTTTGACAAATGCCCTCTTCCACTTCGCCCGGCGAAGCGCCTGGATAAGGTACCGAGATGAGAATCACCTCGAGTTCGAACTCCGGGAATATCTCACGGCGCATTAGTCCCAGACTGGCTGCACCCGTCAAAAGGACCGCGACCATGATAGTGTTCATGGCGGGTGCGTTCCGGATTCCCCAGGCAAGTGACTTCTTCATGTTCGATCCGGGGCTGTCGTTCGCAGGTCACTCGGAACGACTTCCACCGGCATCCCATCGTAATCACCGGCGATGGGAGTCGTCACTATTTGAGCTCCGGCGGTCAGGGTGCCGGTTTCCGCTTTGATAAATGCCTTGCCGTGTTGGACTCGCACTACGTGGACTCGCTCAATCGACAATTGATTCTCCACGACTGTCCAGATGAGGTTGCCCGGTTTGATGGCGAACTCTGGAACTGTGATCAGCGAGGTCCCCAGTTGAACGTGCAGAATTACCGATACGTACATGCCTCGAACCAATGCCTTGGGGCCGGTGAGGGCCGCGTTATCGTCTGACGAATGAATCTCGCGGGGTTTGTCTACCAGGATTCGACATGGGACCGTGCGGGTCCGCTCGTCCAGGCCAATTCCGTCGTATCGTGCGAGGGTTCCTTGCCAAAGGTACTTGCGTCCCTCCAGCTGATAGACGACCGTCGCCGCTGTAGGTGGTAGTTGATAATCGCGAGCGGCAGATCCAGCGGACCCGGGTGCAACATCTGCCGGGGAGTTCAAGAGCCAGTAAAGCTGATCCATGCGCAACGTACATTTCACCTCGACGGCGGAGGTGTCCTCGATCGTGTACAGGGTTTCACCTCGCTGTACAAATGAACCCTGTTCGACATCGTCCGAAACAATCATTCCTGTCACGCGGGCTTTGAGTTGGGTTCGTTGCAGGTTGAGCCGCGCTTTTTTCAGCTTGGCCAGCACAAATCCGCGGGCCGCCTTCAGTCGACCGCTGCTTGCGTGCAATAACCGCTGTTGGTTGATGAGCGTAATCAGCCGGTTTGCAGACGCCAACATGTCGCGTCTTTCCTGGTCGACCTGTGAGTCGGTGATGACACCTGTTTTTCCGAGTGACTCGGTCCTGGCTAATTCTTTCCGCTGCAAGTCGGTGTCTTCCCGAGCCAGTGATATTAACTTCTCGACGTTTTCTATTTCGACTGTCAGTTCCCAGATCGTGGCCTCGGATTGTTCGAGTTCCTTCGTGAGTTGCTGTTCCTCCAGTTGGTACTCCTGCGGGTCGATCCGTAACAAAAGTTGTTCCGTCTCAACGTATTTTCCGGCTTGGCATTCGTCCGCCTTGAATGCAATACGACCCGCGACTTCTGCAGACACGGTGATTTCGCGAAAGGGGACTACGGTCCCGTCAACTTCAAGATCCAACGGGCCGGTGTGCTCCTGTGCCAGGACCACTTCCACTTGTGGTGGTCCCGGTGGGTCAATACTGCGAGTCTGCGATTTGCCTTGACCGACGAGCGCCCAAAAGACGGCGCCGCCCACAAAGAGGATGAGCAGTGCAATCAGAGAGTTTAGAATTTCTCGAGAGGTGTTGCTCATTGCGAACTCGTATCTTCTCCGGGCCGGTCAGCTGATCCTTTCAAGCCGGTGTTGGCGTCCTGAGGAGAAGTCAACCAGGAACCCGGAGCGGACAGCGCTGCTAACATCAGGTCGGTGATGTGGTCGCTTAATTGGTGAGCGTCATAGTGTGCTTCACGCTCCTTTTTGTCGATCAACAGGGCCACCACTTCGTGTGCCACGCGGTAGTAAAGACATTGTCCTACCACGCTGAAGGCCAATTGATGGCGTTTCGATTGGGTTGTCTCTGCGGGCAGCAGTTCTTCAAGAATTTCCAACAGAATCTCAAACTGCGGCCGAAAGTAATTCTGAACCAGCTCTTGACATGCGTGGGTGGGTTGCATGATCTCCCGCATCATGAGGCGCGTTTGCCATGGTGCCTCTCCTGCACCAATCATGCGCGTGATCAAAGTGCGCACAAATCCACGCAACTTTTCCGCAGGCGATGTTCCCGGCTGCCACTGAGGCGATGGTACCTGTTCGATCTTATTACGCTGGGCTTGCTTGACGGTTTCGATGTAAAGACGTTCTTTCTGGCCAAAGTGATAGTTCATACTGGCCAGGTTGACGTTTGCGGCTCCACAAATTTCACGTACCGTCGCGTTCTGGTAGCCCCGTTCGGCGAACACCGGTCCGGCGGCATTCAAAATGCGAGTCCTTGTATCTTGTGCCACAACACCCTTCCGTCTTCGCTGGATCGCAGGCAACGATTAAAACGTCCGTTTTAAACAATTGTATACTACGCAGGGCCGGTTTCAGGACAATTTTGCAGCTGGAGAGGGCGAATTTTCACATCCCACTGGTGTACATTGGGTTCAGAACCAGCTTGGGGTTGATGTCGTCCCCAAATTCCAGGGGCGGGCGGCCCGTGAGACATTGCTCCCGAATTGGCAATCGGGCGCCTTGAAGAGGCCAGGTTGCCGGACGACGGCAGGCGGAAATGACTTTCTGGTTAAATGGTGCGAAGGCCGGACCGCATTTCGGGAATGGAGACTTGATGCCGTTTTCGCTCGAGAAAAAAATGAACGTGTTGGTATCCGCATGTTTCCAGCATATCGAGGGCCTGGTGAAAATCTTCACCAACACGTTCGGGTTTGTGGGCGTCAGCACCAATTACCACGGGAATCGACCGTTGATACATCTCGCGCAGTATCGGAGGTCCGGGATTCATTTCCGGAATCGTTTTGTTCAGTCCGGATGTGTTCAGTTCCATGGCCGTATGACATTTGGCGATGCGATCCAAGGCTGCGCAAATGGGGTCCATGAGGTTATCCGGGTGCCAATCGCCGGGCGTTTCATTTTTGATAATGTCCGGGTGACTTAAACAATCGAAAAATCCTGTTTCCGCTGCCTCCGCCAGTAGTTCAAAGTACTGTCGTTGATACAGGACCGGATCACCCTTCCAGTAACGGTCCCGGAATTCCTTCTGTTGTGGATGAACGGAACCCAAAAGGTAATGGAAGTCAGCAGACCGTACTTGTTTTTCCAGCCAGTGTTCGTATCCGGGGAAATAGTCGCATTCCAACCCGAGCCTGACGTCCATGGTCCCTGACCACACGTGGCGCGCCCGGTCGATGATCCGTAAATAGGTGTCAAATTCTTCTAATGCCATGCGGACCTGCGCACCAAACCCGTCTGGCATCGGGTTGTGACAGGTGAAGATGATGCCGTCCAGACCGGCTAATTGTGCCGCTTCAACGTATTCTTCCGGTTCCCCCACTGCGTGTTTGCACAATGGAGTGTGACAATGTGTTTCGTAAATAGCCACCAGAATCGGCTCTTTTCCTTTCTGCGATCAAATCTTTGATACTACGAATGAGTCGGATTCCATCATACCTGCCGCACATTAACAAGTCGCGTTGAGTTTCCGGTGGGGTGGTTCGCATTCTATGGGCAATGGACGCATTTTGACGATGGTGGCCTGAAAGAAATGGGCGGTAATAGGCCGATATCCAAGCGTGCAAGGGCCCACACAACACAAGTTGGAAAAGAAAAGAACAAAAAACAGATGCCACACGTGATCAGCCGGTGTCGATGTGCACTAGAAAGTGTTGCTATCGCTGCTAGCGGAGGTCGGCGAGCATCTGTGTGGCGGTCATTTGAAGCAATCGTAAATCATTGCTCAGATCGATGAATCGAAATCCCTGAGCAATTCGCTGCCGGGCTTGCGTACTGTCGGCAGTCGGAATGCCGCTGGGCTTTCCCGCCCGCTCACAGCCCTCTCGAAAACGCTGCAAGGCAGCTTCATGGTCCGTGTGGCCCATCTCGACTCCCATCGACATGGCCAAGTCACCCGGACCTAAAAAACCAATGTCCACACCTTCCACACGGGCGATTGCCTCTGCATTATCGATGCCTTCCAGGTCCTCAATCTGCGGTATGCAGAGGACCTGCTCGTTGGCGATTTGAAGATAGTCGGGGTGCAAGGTTTGGCAGCGAGCGCTGCCCACTGAGCGGGTACCACGCGGTGGATAGCGCATCGCCCGGGTCAATCGCTCGGCCTGCTCCGGAGTACTGACATGGGGGAAGACCAGTCCCCATGCGCCAGCATCGAGTAGACGGGCAATGGTCACGGGGTCATGGTCCCAGGCGCGAGCCAGGGGAATCGCTCCGCGAGCTTCAATAGCGCGAAAGGTGTGCGCTACCAGTTCCAGGTCGTAGGGAGTGTGTTCGGTGTCGACAGCCAACCAGGTGAAGCCAGACGCCGCCATGATTTCTGCTGCTAGCGGCGAGGCCAGGAACCGACAGAAACCTCTCCAGCTTTCAGGGTCTGTAGTATCGGATTTGACATGCAGCGCAAATTTCTGCAGACAGAAAAAGTCGGGGTGACTGGACTCGAACCAGCGACCTCCTGCTCCCAAAGCAGGCGCTCTAGCCAGGCTGAGCTACACCCCGTTGTGAACGTGCGCCGCTAGCGGCGTGGTGATGATCCCAGGTCATGCGTGGAGGTCCGATGTTCAAAACGGAACCTGGCCCGGGTTTCATCATGGTTAGAGTTTAGGCAACCAGAACGGCTTCTGCTAGCCCGCTTCGCTTTTATTGGACTCTCCATCGATCAACAGGGACCACAATCGGTCGAACTCTTCCGCATTTGAAAAATGAATCACGACCTTTCCACTGCCATGACTATTTTTGCGTATGTCCACACGCGTGCCGAGGGCGGTTCTTAACTCCTGTTCGAGAGACGTAATTTGATGGTTGCGTGATCTCCGGGTCTGGGCCTGAGAGTTCTTCCCAACCACATTCAGAGGTTCCTGATCTTCCTGGTAGATGATCTCTTGAACTTGCCTTTCTGTATTACGTACGCTCAGGCCTTCTCGTTGAATTCGTTCTGAGAATTCGACTTGCTGAGATTCGTTACCAAGTGGTAACAGCGCACGGGCGTGGCCTGCCGAAATCTTGCCGCGACGGAGCGAGTCCTGCACTGCCGAAGGCAATTCGATCAATCGCATAAGATTTGCAATCGTGGAGCGGTCGATTTTGAGGCGATGGGCCAGGTCCTCCTGGGTGCAGTCGTGTTCATGGATGTAACGCTGAAAGGAGAGGGCCTTTTCAATAGGATTCAGATCCTGCCGTTGGAGATTTTCAACGATTGCCAATTCGGCAACGAGCCGGTCGTCGGCTTCCCGCACCCGGGCCGGTATCTTGTCCCAGCCGGCATGGATGGCGGCTCGCAGGCGTCGTTCGCCGGAGATCAATTGGTATCGTTCCCCCACGCGCCGCACGATAACGGGTTGCAGCATGTCGTGTGCTTTCAGACTTTCAGCAAGGGATGCGATTTCTGGTTCAGTGAAATCACGACGAGGTTGAAAGGGGTTGTTGTCAATCTCGTAAACATGCAACAGAATGTTGTCGTTTGCTATGTTGCTCTTGTCTCGACCCGTAGTTTCGGGAGCTTCTTTCAATGCTCGATCAACCTCGTGGGACAAGTCATGCACAGGTCCCTCTGAAACTGATTCACCTAGCAAGGCCGCCAGGCCACGGCCAAGTCTCCTGTCTTTGGACACGATGGTCTCCTTCCTCATTCAAATCCAACTTGAACACATTTCGTTTGTCTCGTTTTGCAGTTGTTACAGACGATAAATGCTACCCGGTGGCAGACGCGACACGCTCCGAGGTACCGGGAGAGATCCCCAAGATGCCAACCTCTCATTCGGCCGATCGGATCGAGTCCATCTGAAATCAAATCTCCAGAATCTCTAAACATAGTTCCACGTAGGCCCGTGCACCACGTGAACGAGGTGCATACGACAAAACCGACTTTCCATGACTCGGACTTTCCGAAACAGCCACATCACGAGGTACGACGGAATCAAAAACAATCTCGCCAAAAAAATCACGAACCTCCGCGTCCACTTCGTGGGTTAATTCGAGAGAATCGTCGTACATGGTCAGCAAGATTCCACCAAATTCCAACTGGTTGTCTCCTGTCCTCATGACACGTTTTATGACTTCGATCATTTGCGTCAGCCCCTCCATCGCAAAGTACTCGCACTGGATGGGAATGAGCACTTCCGTAGAAGCAGCTAATGCGGTTTGTGTCAAATGTCCTAGTGAGGGTGGACAATCAATCAATACAAAATCGTAGGCGCGTAGGCCACCCTTCAAATGGTTCTTGACTCGCGCGGCATTGGTCTGGTCATTGCTAGCAAGGACTTCAACATCTTGAAAACTTCTGCTGCCTGGTAGTAAATCCAGGGAACATTCGGAAACTTTTTGTATTGCTTCTTGCAGGGTACGGGTGGAAACCAGAGGGTGCCGCTGGACGGGTTGTAAACCCAAGCCGGAGGTCGCGTTACACTGTGGATCCAAATCGATTAACAAAGTGCGTTTTCCGGCGTGTGCCAGAGCATCCGCCAAAGTAATCGCCGTGGTCGTCTTGCCGACTCCACCCTTCTGATTTGCTACACAAAGTACCCTGCCCACGGTTTAGGACTCCCTGCACCCAGGCGCTCCAGTTGGACTCCACTTACAACGATTCCAAGTGTCTCGGGGCCTCTGAATTTGCAGAAGCGGTATCTGCTCGGATGCCATGGAACACAACAGCGGAGGTTTTGTTCTTGCGATTTTGTTACATTCGTCAATCCATCGGCCCATCGACAGCCTGGCAAATGAATCCACGCAAACAAGGTATAAAAATTTATGGTCGCTTCAGAAGGGCGGCAATTCTAACCGCGCCAGTGGAGATTCGGAAATGTCAATTTTCGGTTTGTTGATCGACAGAACGGATCTCGAGTTGCTTGGTGTTCCGGAATCTCACGATTTGTTCCTTTCACGTGAAATGTCCAGGTCTTCAGCTTTGCCTGTTTCACGTGAAACGCCAACCTCGTCGAACCAGTAGACTTCACGTAATCTGGTTTCACGTGAAACATGGTGAACACAGTGAGACAAGGGGAACTGCTGAGAACACATCATGTGAGCGGATTGATTACCAGTCCACTGAGCAGTTTGGGATAGAAATAGGTGCTCTTAGCGGGCATGCGTTCATGTCCCAGGCTGATATCCTGTACATGTTGCAGCGTGGCGGGCATGACCAAGCAGGCCAATTCAAAATGACTGCCGCTGCCGGTTTGCCCGGTCGCATCACGGCCCGTGGCGTCTCCCTGCTTGAGACCCTTCTGGACTTCCTGTGTGTTGTGAACGTACATGGGCCGCGGAAGTTCCTTGTGTCCCAGGAGTAAATCCATGACCAAATGATGCAGTAGACTTACCCCCAACTGCCGCCAGTGCTCACTCCGGTCAGCGGAGATTTCCGCCATTTTTTTCTGCCCTGCGGTTTGGATTTCTGCCAACACCCATTGGTCATCTTCCCGAGTGTAGAATCCGAGTGTTCCCTGATCCTGTTGTTGTTCGATTTTTTGCCAAACTGAGTTGGCATGTTCCGTCCCCGATCCAAGTACTTTAACTTTGAAATATTTTCCCAAGGCGGCGGTCAACCTCTGGGAGGAGATCGGGGGAAGCCCACGAAACAGTCGGTGCGTTGGCAACACGATCATTCCCGGGTCACTCATGCTGACGAACATTGCTAGCACAAAATTGCTTGGATGCTGCGAATCCAACTTGCCCGCTTCGGCGAGTTGGTCACGATAGTCACACGCTGTCTCGTACCGATGATGGCCATCCGCAATGAATAGAGACCGGTCCTCCAGCGAAGCGCTCAACTGACCAATGGTTGTCAAGTCGGTGACGGGCCAAAATCTGTGCACCACATCCAGGTCATCGGTCGCTTCCAATGGGAGGGTGTTTTGAATCGCCAAGTCAAGCAACTGCTGACTCGAGTTCTCGGGATCACGATAGAGGCCGAAGATTTGGCTCAGGTTTGCACGACAGGCGTTGAGCAGTTTCAAACGGTCCTGTTTAGCGGCCGAATGGGTCTCTTCATGTGGATAGACACAGCCTTCGCCAAATCTTTCGAGACGCAGCCGAGCCATGAAGCCCCGCCGATTGATTTGCTGTCCCTCATACTCGAAACTTTGGTGATAAACGTAAACGGCTGGGTTCGGCTCCCGTACCAACACTCCATCGAGTCTCCAACGCTTTAAGAAGCGGGCGGCTCTCGAATAGCGATTGGTCTGATCGTCATCACCTGGTTCGTCTCGATTAAGAATTAGGCGGATGACGTTGGCGGGGTGCCTTTTATAAAGCAGATCGCGGTATTCGGCATCAATGACGTCGTAGGGTGGCGCCACCACGTCGCTCAACGATCCCACCTGTCCCAGATCGTAACGCAACCCGCGGAATGATTGAATTTGTGGCATTTCCTGAACCCTTCATGTTGATCAAGATGCTCCTTCCGATCCGTTGGCGTTGGCCCCATTTGCGGGCTCACTGACTCACTGGTTTCACCAACAAAATAGGGCTCCGGATGTTATGCCGGAGCCCGGACGATTTGTCAACGCAACTCGTAGCGAATACTGTCGCAGAATATCAATAGCGATAATAATTTGGTTTGTAGGGACCAGCAATCGGAACGCTCAGATATTCAGATTGTTCAGCGGTCAACTCAGTCAAGCGGACTCCCAATTGGTCCAAATGCAAACGTGCCACTTCCTCATCCAGTTCTTTTGGCAACACGTGTACGCCCACCTCGTAGGCTTCGTTCTCACTCCACAGGGCGAGCTGCGCCAGGACCTGGTTCGTGAATGAGTTGGACATCACGAATGACGGATGCCCTGTGGCACAACTCAAATTGACCAACCGCCCCTCGGCAAGAATGAGGACCGAGTGTCCATCTTGGAAGGTGTACCGATCAACCAGCGGCTTGATGGTTTCCTTTTGAATGTCACTTTGACCATCCAGCCATGCCACGTCAATTTCCAGATCAAAGTGACCAATGTTGCAGACGATGGCGTCATTGGGCATCTGTTGAAAATGTCTTCCCAGAATCAGATCTCGGCAGCCGGTTGCCGTTACGAAAATGTTTCCCTGAGCTGCTGCCTCGTCCATGGTCGTCACTTCGTAACCTTCCATTGCTGCCTGAAGTGCGCATATCGGATCAATTTCAGTCACGATGACGCGGGCGCCGTACGACTGCATCGATTGGGCACATCCCTTTCCCACATCTCCATATCCGGCAACAACGACGACCTTTCCGGCTACCATCACGTCCGTGGCTCGTTTGATTCCATCTGCTAACGATTCGCGACATCCGTAAAGGTTGTCAAACTTGCTTTTGGTGACCGAGTCATTGACGTTAAAAGCGGGGATTTTTAACTCACCTTTCTCCTGCATCTGATAAAGGCGATGCACCCCGGTCGTCGTCTCTTCCGAGAGTCCTCGAATGCCAGGGAGTAACCCCGAATACTTTTCGTGGACGATGGCTGTCAGATCACCACCATCATCCAGGATCATGTTCAAAGGCTGGCCATCGGCGAAATAGAGAGTCTGTTCGATGCACCAGTCGTATTCTTTGTCAGTTTCACCCTTCCAGGCATAGACTGGTACCCCGGTTGCCGCGATGGCGGCAGCGGCATGATCCTGAGTAGAAAATTTATTGCAGCTGCTCCACTGCACTTCTGCGCCCAATTCGGTCAGAGTCTCGATCAGCACCGCCGTTTGTATGGTCATATGCAAACAACCCACGATGCGAGCGCCTTTCAAGGGTTTACTCGCGCCATATTTGCGGCGCAGTGCCATCAAACCCGGCATTTCATTTTCGGCAAGCCGTATCTCGCGCCGACCCCAGTCGGCTTCGGACAAGTCGGCAATTTTGTAAGGAAGTTTCTGATTGATTTCTGCCTGCGCCACCTTGTACTCTCCTTTTTTCACCTATTCGGTCTTTTAGTTTCTTGTCGAATGTCTTTCCACGGAAAGTAGCCTGATATCGCTCTGGCATCTTCCTCGACCGGGGGGAACCGCCATCATGGGCGGGGTTTCTAGCCTGAACCAGGGTGATGGTACCTCGCTCGAGAATTTCCCGCGAATCTCTCGGTCCGTTGTCAAGGCCCAGCAGGGTACCCGTTCTTTCAGGAGATCGCACTACCCACCTGTTTTGACTGCCCGGTGTGCAGCGAACAGTTCTAGTATGATAGAAGCCAGCAAAGGGCATGTACAAGCCCTATCTCCTGTGTTCTCTCTGCGAAGTCAATGAACTCGCTGGGACTCTGGCCTACCTGTGGTTCCGTCTTTAGTTGTCGAAACTTGCGAAAGCCGCTCTGGCATTGCTGACAAAGCGAAACAGACGATCAGGATCTTTAATACCCGCCTCCGCTTCAACTCCGCTGGCAGTGTCCACGGCATGCGGCCGGGAAGTCACAATAGCATCAGCGACATTTTCGGGCGTCAACCCACCTGCCAGGACAAGCCTGACACCATCCAGGTTTGCTCGCATGGTGTTCAGCAATTTCCAGTCGAAGACCCTGCCCGTTCCCCCATATTGACCTGGGTAGTAAGCATCTGTCAGAACCGAATGGGGCATACACTGCAGGTCGACGCATTTGGCCAGGTAGGCCTGCACTTCAGCGACACCCGAATCGCGACAACGAAACGCTCGTATTACGGGGCGGTTGCCGAGCAAACTCAAAAACGGTGGTGGCTCGTCGCCGTGCAACTGAATGGCTTCTAAACCGACGGTATCAAAAGTCCGGCAGACGTCGATGGCTGAAGCGTTGACGAACACGCCCACACGGATGACTCCCCGGGGAATCGTCAAAGCAATTTGTTTGGCGGTTTCGATATCTACAAAGCGTTGGCTGCCCTCGTAAAAATTTAGCCCAATGGCATCCGCGCCGGCAGCGCACGCTTTTTCCGCGTCGTTGGAATTGGTGACTCCACAAATCTTTATCTGGAACATGGCAATTGCCACCTGTTGTCCACTTTCATGTGTCTTGACGTAGTAGCCGTGTGCGTTGCTCTTGACTGACAATCCGCTCAATCAGAACTTCGCACATTTGTTCGGCTAACGTGAAAAAATGATCGGAACTGATGGCGGACGCAACGATTTCCAGCCCCTGGCGGCAATTTCTTCGGTCTCCGGGACTTCCGCCAGTTGGCTGGATCAGCAGGCCGCGAAGAATCATCTTAATATAATAGGATGAAAACGTCTGCAACAAAATCTTGGTGCGGTACCGCCATTGCCCCTGGGGAGGCTGTTTTGCCATTTCTGCAAGCGGTGCATCGTCACAGCTACTACAACCAGACTCAAGCCAAAACTAGTTGAAGGACGATCTCGACAAGGGGAGGGTATCTGATCTCCTCTTTTCGGTTTCTACATTCAATAGGGTGAGTGTCCCCAAACTCCCACAGGTATCTACGGACCACTGCCCTGGCAAATCAAACACTGTTGCATCACCATGAAGGTCCACGGATCACAGCCTCTGGAGCGGAAACCATTATCGAGATGGTACGTCTTCGGTATCATTACCCTGTCTTCATTTCTCGTTATCCTCACCTTCTGGCGTGTTCCCTCTGGCCAGTTTCGGGCCCAGACGATGATCACGTTTCAGAATTCAAATGCGGGCCCTGATGTCCTTCAGGAGGATTCTGCACGTGCCGCGTTCATTCATAAAAGTGTGAAAGATTTTACGGAACAACTTCAATGTGCCACGTACCCCGATTCATACGCTGGCTCAGCGCAACAGGTTTGCGAGGTGCCCTGGTCGATCGCACAAGAAACAGATCCGCGAACTGGCCGAGGAATCATCAACGTTGAATATCGAAGCAATTTGCGGCAAACTGCGCTGGAAAAGTCGGATTCCGTTGCGAGCCAGTATGTGGAATTTGCAACGGAGCGTCTGAATACGACATGGTATGGGAGTTCGCCGGCGAGCGGCAGAAGCCCGGTCTCCCGGCCGCGAGAAGCCCAACAGGTTCAACAGAAGTTGGACCAATTTCTGCTCGCGCACTTTCAGGAACTCGAGGACGAGGCGCTGAAACGGGCTGCTTCAACGATGCCCGAAACCGGGGCCGAGTCACTTACCAGTGAACCCGTTCCGACACAACAAGACCATTTCCAACAGGAACTCAATCCAGCCCGGGTCGCCTTGGAGACCCGGATCGACGAAATACACAAACAGTTGGATGCGATGTTGAGAGATTACAACGACTCGCATCCCCTCGTGCGTTCCAAGGTGGATGAACTCGGTGATTTAAAGCTCCAAGCTGCAGAATTAGCGAAGTTTCTAGAAAAACCCGTTGATAGACAGCCGGTTGTAGCTGTGCCTTTCCGTACAAAACACGTTCCGCAGGGATCCGACTTTAGCCAGCTACCGCTGTCACCGGAAAGGACCGCGAGACAAGTGCAGCAAATCAAAGAAACCGTAGCCCAATTTCACCTTTTGCAATCCAATCGAGACAAAAGCTGGAACGATTATCAGGAAAGTGTTCAGGTGACAGAAAAGCTTGGTGCAAAGAAAACTTTATTCTCGCTGAGGGAAGTGCCAGTCTTCTCCATTCGGTCTGCCCAGATTGTCGAATCGAAGCAGGAGTTTCATTTGTGGCGACTCACGGTTTCAGCGTCGGCCGCTATCTGCCTAGGTATCCTGTCCTCGCTAGTTTTTTGCCCTGCTCGATTAACGGATGAACTCGGTGAGGCGTCAGAAGTTGCGTCTTTGCTACCAATGCCTGTTGTGGGAATGATTACGTCAACATCCCTTCTACAAAAGCCAGCACCGCGGCGAAATCGGCATGTGAACTCGTGCGTTCGGTGGACAACCCGTGTCTCCGAATTCGTTCTGGCGTTCTTTGTATTTTCGTTCATCTTTTCCGCCCACGTTGACAATCAATTTACGAGTCAGTACCTGTCCGACCCAGCTGGCACGTTTGTACAAGCTGTTCATAACGCCAATTAAAACTGATCCAATCAGCAAAAAACTCCGCTGCACCGGGCTGCTGGTGGAGTTCCGCGGATTTATCAGCCGATCTGATTGGTACTTACCCGGTTCGCAGACGGATTGTATGCGGTCGTCGATACTCGATCTGTGAAATAGCAAATTACCAGCAGCACCTGTCCCGAAAGCGGGCCGAACGAATGAAAATAAGGTCCCCAGGTTCGTTGAAGTTGAGAAGGAAGTTTTTTTCAGAGTGCATGTAAGGCGTCGTGTGAACAATTTTTGAGTCCGCTGGTAGCGGCTGTGCCGCGTGAGGATTGCTGTCCCATGTATGAATCGTTTTTTGGCTTTGGTCGTCGTCCTTTCTCTGCCATTCCACGGGTCGATTTTTTTTATCCAACCTCGTTTACCCAACAGGCGTGTGAAACGATCATCCGTTGTGTGGAGCGTTCTGAAGGCCCTGCCCTGCTAGTAGGTCCTGTTGGCAGCGGGAAAACACTTGTCTGTCAGCTGCTTGCCGAACAATTTCGAGACACGTTCCAAGTCTGTCACCTGGCGAACAGTCACTTGTGTAGTCGTCGGGCTTTGTTGCAGGCGATCTTGTTCGAGTTGGGTCTCGAGTATCGTGGTTTGGCAGAGGGCGAACTACGTCTTTCGTTGATCGACAGCTTGCGTCCCAACGAACAATCCCAGAATGTTTTGCTCTTGCTGGTGGACGAAGCGCACACCGTGCCCACCCTGCTGCTGGAAGAGATCCGCATGCTCACGAACCTCGTCCGAGATGGTGAATCGCAAGTCCGTTTAGTTTTGGCCGGGTTGCCCCAAATTGAAGAACGACTGGCCAGTCCGAAACTTGAATCTTTTAATCAACGTCTTGCAGCGCGGTGTTACCTGGAACCGATGAATCGCGAAGAAACCATGGAATATGTGCGTCACCAGGTCGGTTTAGCAGGACGACAAAACGAAGACCTGTTTGGTGACAAGGCGTTACGGGCAATTCACGATGCGTCAAGCGGAATTCCCCGGCTGGTCAACCAGCTCTGCGACCATGCCCTGGTCATGGCAGCAGCGGAGGGACTGCTGCAATTGGACGAGTCAACGATTCAGGAAGCGTGGTCGGATCTGCAACAACTCCCGGACCCGGAATATTTCACGCCCCTTTCAGAAGAAACGGCGGCTGACAAAAGCATCATCGAATTCGGCCGTTTGGACGAAGAGGCCGGCTCTTTCACCGGGGACCCTGAACCGTTGACGGCTTCTTTTGAAATTGGCCAGCAGGAACTTCGTCCAGATCAGGGCGACAATTCAGAAGGTAGTGGTCAGGGCCCCGAGATAGACCCTGCTGATCCGTGCGTCACGGAAAACCTGTTGACAGGCGCGATAGAGACCGCAGGGCAAGAACCTCAACACGATACGGAAAGTCGGTTAAGTCTGGTGTGCAATCCTTTTGAGGAAACGTTCGACGAGGAAGAAGTGGTGATCGATCGTTTCTTGCCATTGCAATCAGGGGAGATTGAATGTCCGCAGGTGGACAGCCAGGAAGGTCGGGAGTTCAACGGCCTGATGGGTACTGGCACGCCGAATTCTCTCGGGCTGTATCGCGAACCGCCTGAAACAAGCGATTTGAGCTGCCAGGCTGATCCGACGGAAGAGCTTGTAGGGCAGCAGGTATCCAATCAACTAGATCGTTCTGAAGACTTGGCTGTCAAAGAGAGCTTTCCACCCGCGGATGAAATGTTCAATCTCGGCGTCGCAGAACCGGAGGCGGACCTAGTACTTTATCGGAGCCTGTCGGAATGCATGGAAACGCCGATAGCAGACGAACTGTCGATGTTGCGAGAGGTGGAGGAAATGGCTCACGACTCGGCGATCGTGATGGAACACGCGATCGATTTTGATCCGAATTTGGACGCATTCCCACCAGACCGGAAAGTCGAAGAGCCGCTGCCGAGTGAAGTCTCATCCACGGGTAAGGAGTTGACCACGGAAGATGCCAGCATTGACACCTGTCAATCAATTGATGCGTCCGAAATGGTGCCTGCTACCGAAACCGACTTCGTAGTGGTCGAAGATTCCCCGGCGCCACAGATGCGTAAAACGAATGCTTCGGCAGCTGGTGCCCGGCGGCAAGAGTATCGGCAACTTTTCGCCAAATTAAGGCGCGGGTAAAGAGGCTTGATATGAGCAGGATGCTCAACGCTCTTCAGCAGGTCACTCGTTCTACGAGTGGGATGTCTTTCCCCGCGAAGAGGGCGCGGCTTGAAAATCGAAGTGAAGCTCCGAAGGTGAAGCACCAGGATATTACAACCCAAGCAGCGAAGAACGAGAATGCCTTAGAGGTTCACAAAGTTTCTGCGCAACAGGTTGATTGCCAGTTCGAGACGATTGTCTCTCAAGACAAGATTGCTTCGCCGAGGACTGTTGAACTACCAATTGACACGGAATTGAGTGATTGGCCAACTTTACTCCAGAGTACAATCGACGAAGCGACGTTAACCGATGTGATCTCCGGTTCAGAACCGGTTGTTCATGCGGTCGCCGCTCAACCGCATCCTGCTGAGCACGTAAACAGTTCCAAACTGTCAGGCCAGGTAACACCTCTCAGATCGATCGACGCGGTACCGAACCATGCGAAGGGGACGGGCAAAATGGGCGATCCGGGTCTTGTCGAGGTTCGCTTGGAGAACGGGGTAAACGGCCCACTGGGGCCGGCCAGTAATGACGTCCTCATCACTTCAAGCCACGCAGAGCCAGATGAAGTTCTGGAGGAGATGGATTTGTCGTCGTTTGCCCGCAGAGAAAGTGCGGATTTCAACATGGGGCAACTGCTCGACGCGGTTCCCGAGGGGATGACTCAGGAATCAAGACCACCGGGTACCGAGAGTGACGCAGTTAACCTGCGGCATGTCGTTGATTCTCCCCGGGCGGAATGCAGGAGTCGAACTTTCGATGCCGGCAGGACTGGCGCTCAACCGGAAACGGAGATTTCCTTCTCGCTGCAGCAAGAACATCAACAGCATCTGGTCGGAAATGGTGGTGAAATACCGTTAGCTGGTGAATTGTTGGATTTGGTGTCGTTTTTACCCGACCAGGATGTGGCTTTGTTTGAAACCCCCGATTTGGAAGGTGTTGATATACCGTTGGAAGCCCAGGAAGTTCGACAGCCGATTCTGCATGATCAGGCCGCGTTCGAAGATCATCAGGTCCCGGCGCCAGACATTCCGGAACCCACATTGTCCGCCGTCGAATGTCCTCCCCGGGAAAAGCAGTCCCGCGAGCCGGTTGTTGATGTTTGTCCAGAGAACCAAGCACCCGTTTCGCCATTTGAGTCAATTCCGCTGTCAGGAGAAGGTCCGGTTGCTCACGAGCCGCTTTTCAAAGGGGTGGTAGAAAACATGGAAGCTGGCAATGACAAGCAACAGTTCAACATCGAAGAGGAAGATGCAACCGAGTTGAATGTGGGAAAGGCGTTTTCCACGAACACTTCTTTTGAAGAGGCCGAAGTGGCAGTAAATCAAACTACCGAGACCAATTGGACGTGTTCACCAGAGTCCTCAGTGAATGGCGGCACATGTGAAAGCGAGCGCAAGCCAGAGGGGATGCAAGACGCTCCGAGGGTCCAGCAGGAACTCTCCGGAGCCGTGCCGTATCTCGAGTCGAGAGGAAATCATGGCCTGACCGCTTCCACAGAGGTGCAAGAAACAGAAAGCCCGTTACCGGCGTTGAAGGATGCTGTGGCGGAATTACTTCGATTCTCGATTCCACTGCTTTCTCCTGCGTCGCTGGGCCCGGCTGTTCATCCGGCAGCTCAGCATTTGGAAGAACGTCGTCTGGCCGAATTGAGTGGGACGCAGGTGGGGCGACGATACCGGGAGTTGGCGGACTACCTCTATGGAAGTCTGCCATTCAAATCCGCCTCTTCTATTTCTTTCCTGGGTATCGAGTCGACTGCTGACACGACCGAAGTCGTCACCAATGCAGGCCTGTTACTAGCTCAAGAACCCTCCGAGCGTGTTCTGTTGATTGACGGGGATTTTTCGGACAAACGGCTTACTCGCCAGTTCTTGTTGCACGGTTCCAAGGGTCTGGCGGAAGTTTTGAACGACGAAAGAACCTGCGGCGACGTTGTACGTCCGTGTGAGACCCCCAACCTATCGGTCTTGCCGGCAGGAACAGGGCTCTTTCCGCGACAACCTTCTGCGGTTCGCCGCTTGCCTTCCATCATTGATGAACTCAAGCAACAATTTTCCATCATCCTGTTTGACGCAGGTGGTGCGGAGGATTCAGAGGTCGAGACACTCGTGCGTTGGACCGATGCGTCTTACTTGGTGCTACCATTGGGTGCCCACACAGTCGAAGATCTAGACGGTGTGATTTCCTTGCTGCAACGATGTGCGGCACGGACGATGGGCTGCATTCTGACCAATGTGACCGTTGAAACAGTGTCGTAAAGAAAACCGGGCATGTACCGAATCGGAAAACAGACTGGTCCAGGATGATGTGACTGGTCGGGAATCCTGGTTCGACGGCAGCGGTTTTGGTGCGATCTAGTAATCGTTCAACTGCCGACAGGTTTCCGTATTCAGGGGTGTCTTTTACACGGTTTCAAGTGACTGACTGACGACAAGTTGACCGGCAGTTGCCCTGCCTAACTTGCAGGAAAGGCTTTGAATGCTACTGTACTTAGTCACTGGTGGAGCGGGATTCATCGGATCTCACATTGTCGATGCGCTGCTGGAACGAGGGTCTCAGGTTCGGGTGCTCGATAATCTAAGTACAGGAAATCTAAAAAATCTTTCCCACGTGGCCGACCGTATCGAATTCATTGAAGGCGATGTCCGTGAGGCTCAGGCAGTTGCGAAAGCCGTCCGCAAAGTCGATTGCGTGTTTCATCAGGCAGCGTTGCCGTCGGTTCCACGCAGTGTGGAGAACCCGCTGGACACCCATCATGCCTGCATTACCGGCACCCTCAATGTTTTGAACGAGTCTCGACTGGCGGGTGTCCAGCGTGTCGTCTACGCAGGTTCGAGCAGTGCTTACGGGAATCTGGCGTTTTCATCCAAACGGGAAACGGACAGGCCGGGTCCATTATCTCCTTATGCAGTAGCTAAACTCTCGGGCGAGTATTACTGTCACGCTTTTCATCAAACCTACGGGCTACAAACGGTTGCGATTCGATACTTCAATGTGTTCGGCCCACGACAGGATCCAAACAGCGCGTACTCCGCGGTGATCCCCTTGTTCATTGCGGCCCTGCTAAAGGGTCAGAGGCCGGTCATCTACGGTGACGGATTGCAATCTCGAGATTTCACTTTTGTAAAAAATGTTGTGCATGGAAATCTCCTGGCTTCCCAGGCCCAGGGCGTTGGTGGACGTGTGTTCAATGTTGCTGGCGGGCGCAGCTTCAGCCTTCTCGAACTTCTTGCCAAACTGAATAACTATCTGGGCACCAGTATCGATCCCATTCACAAGGATCTACGCACAGGTGACGTCAAACACAGCCTTGCGGACATCACGCAGGCCAGTCAAGCACTTTCTTACGAACCTGTTGTCGATTTTGATACGGGCCTGCAACTCTCCATCGATCACTATCGCACGCTTCTCAGTTAACACGGCCGTGTCGGTTAGCAATTTGAAACAACTACGACGACCTCTCGCGGTGGATCTGGCCCCTGCCACGGAGTCCTTGACATTGCCTGCCGCAAGAGTCTTGGTCTCTTTGGCTACCTACAATGAGATTGAAAATATCCCGGATCTGGTTAACGACATCCAGGTGGTTTTGCCGGAGTCTGACGTCCTGGTGGTGGACGATAATTCACCTGACGGGACTGGTCAGTGGGTCAAGGACTGTTCCAAAAGCAATCATCGTTTATATGGATTACACCGTACCAGCAAGCAAGGGCTGGGAACGGCAATTTTGGCTGGAATGCGTTTCGCTGAGAAAAAAAATTACGACTACTTCGTCAGTATGGATGCCGATTACAGTCACCACCCGCAGTACCTGCCGGCGTTGGTGGCGGGTATGGACCAGCAGGTAAGTCCCACCTGTGACGTCATGGTCGGATCCCGCTATGTTCCCGGTGGAGGAATTCAGGGGTGGCCCTGGACGCGTCGGATCATGAGCCGTTGCGTCAACCTGTACGCACGGTGGCTGCTGCGTCTGCCTTCTCGGGACTGCAGTGGCGGGTTTCGCTGTTATCGTACTAGCTCGCTGCAACGAATCGATCCCACGACAATACGGTCAGCCGGATATGCTTTTCAGGAAGAATTTCTGTGGCGTCTGCAACAGGCCGGTGCAGAAATCGTCGAAACACCAATTTGTTTTGCGGATCGAACCAGGGGGCAATCCAAAATCGATTTCCATGAGGCATGGAGCGCTCTGTGGATTATCGGACGCCTTGGTGTAAAGACTTGGTGTGGAATCTAGATAGGAAGCGCTGACCGAAAGTAAAACTGTCAAAGGCAAAGGGCGAACCCCCCAACTTTTAACTTTCAACGAACTCTTGAGATTCCTATCAAGGCTCGGAGATCATTCAGGGAACAGGGCTGTCGACAGGTATCGTTCGCCAATGTCAGGCAGAACGACCACGATCAACTTTCCTTTGTTCTCTGTGCGTTTTGCCACCTGGATGGCTGCCCAGGCCGCGGCGCCGCTGCTGATCCCGCAGAAAATACCCTCCTGCTGGGCCATTTGACGGGACGTTGCTGCTGCGTCTTCATCTTTCACTTGCACGACGTCGTCGATAACTTCAACATTCAAATTGTCAGGAATGAAACCGGCACCGATGCCCTGAATGGTGTGCTTGCCAGGTTTTAAATCCTCGCCTGCCAGGCGTTGAGTGATTACCGGACTGTTTGCCGGCTCCACGGCAATTGCCTTGAATTCCGGCTTCCGCGATTTGATGACCTCCGCCACACCTGTAATGGTGCCACCGGTTCCAACTCCACTGACAAAAATATCCACATCACCATCGGTTTGATTCCAGATCTCCTCGGCGGTTGTCTTGCGATGAATCTCCGGGTTGGCAGGGTTTTTGAATTGTTGTGGGATGAAGTAATTGCTGTTTTGAGCCGCAAGCTCCTCTGCCCTGCGGACAGCACCTGGCATCCCCTCAGCCGCTGGTGTCAACTCAATTTTTGCACCCAGAGCTTTGAGTAGACGCCGGCGTTCAATGGTCATGCTCTCTGGCATGGTCACCATCAGCTTGTAACCACGGGCCGCACATACGTAGGCCAGGGCAATTCCTGTGTTGCCACTCGTCGGTTCAACAAGGACCGTATCATGCTTGATCAAGCCATCTCGCTCCGCTGCGTCAATCATCGCCCGTCCAATACGGTCTTTGACACTCCACAACGGATTCATGTTTTCGACTTTTGCTACGACACTTGCTTCACAGCCTTCCGTAATTCGGCGCAGCCGTACGAGGGGAGTCCCGCCTATACACTGCGTGATGTCGTCTTGGATTTCTATCTTCGTGGCCGATGACATAAAGCACCTTTCAAACAAGAGTTTCGACAATCAACCCAGATATTTTTTCATCCCCTACGGAAGTTGGATCCAGAAATCGGAACCGAGTCACGCGAAGTATAGCAAATGCCTTGGGAGAGGGTCAATCGAAGCACGCCGCTGCTGCTCGTCTGACAGAGGCACTGATTGGGACCTTCGACGAGGAGAATCCGCTGACAGGAAGTCATAAAACAGCGGCTGAAGCGAATGGTCAGGCAAGCCACGACATGGTGACTCCATGGCAGTTGAACTCTGCCAAGTCGCTGAAACGTCCGGGCGCAAGGCGTCTCGATTTTCGGACCGGGTGAAAGTCGGAGCTTTGACGGCCCGTTTTCTCCCGCGACAGGAGACAGAAAACGGGGTGAGTTTTCCCCTTCTCGACCCTGGAACCTCCGGACGACCGTTGGTACATTTCACGTTGAAACTGGATTGAAACCTGGTGATAGGAGGTAAACACATGGGAACAACACGCGTCCAGACGATACTCGATGATGTCGGATCGATCGCATTTCCCGGAGTCTATGACACGTTGTCTGCCGCGATCGCCCAAAAGCTGGGTTTTCCGATGAGTTTCATTTCGGGTTATTCCGTGGCCGCAGCAACGATCGGGGAGCCCGACCTGGGACTGTTGACACAGACTGAAATCACCGATGCGGCACGTCGGGTCTGCCGTAGCGTCGATATGCCCATCATCGTCGATGCTGATACGGGATATGGAAATCCGCTGAATGTCCACCGTACGGTGGATGAACTAATCATGGCTGGTGCGGCTGGCTGTTTTCTGGAAGACCAGGTGTGGCCGAAGAAATGCGGGCACATGCTAGGCAAAAAAGTAATCAGTCGGGAAGACTACGTCCACAAGATCCGAGCGGCGGTCGATGCGAGAGACGGCCGGGATTTCTTTATTGTCGCCCGCACCGATGCCGAACAGGTCCATGACCTCGATGAAGCACTCGCTCGTGTTGAAGCGGCTCGAGCTGCGGGCGCCGATGCCAGTTTTGTGGAGGCACCGGGCAGTCTGGAGCAGTTGGCGGAGATTGGTCGCCGGGCACCCAAGCCAATTGTCGCTAATATGATTGAAGGTGGCAAAACTCCGCTACTGCAAAAAGCCGAATTGGCAGAGATGGGTTTCCAGCTCATTCTCTATCCGCTGGCGGGTATCTTTGGGGCTGCCCACGCGATTGAATTCATTTATCAGAAACTCAAAACAGAAGGAACGACTCTGGGTGAGGAAGGTCGTCTGATGGACTTTGGACGCTTCAATGAGTTAATCGGTGTTGACGAAAGATACGCGCTGGCCGAGCGATTTGGAGTCCGTTAACCGTTCTGAGATAGATACCAGTTTTCTGAGACATCTATTCGGGGTATGCTAAGGACTGTTCGCAACAATCGCACCACACGGATCTCGGGCTCGGTTTGGCGGTACCTGGAACAGCTATGTCCGAATATGAAACTCAGCCCATGCTAACGACTTCCGCAACCAGGCCGGTTCCCGTGGTACAACTCGCTTCACGAGTCGTGCGACTGCCACCCTACATGTTTGGGCGAATCAATCAGTTGCTGTACGAAAAACGGCGGGCGGGCAACGATGTGATCGATTTGGGGATGGGAAACCCGTCGGATCCTCCTGAAGATCTTGTGATCGAGAAGTTGGCCGAAGCGGCCCGAGATCCTCGCAATCATGGTTACAGCAAATCAAACGGAATTCTTAATTTACGCCGTGAGGTTGCCAGCAAATATTTCAAAAAGTATGGGGTGCGACTGGATCCTGACAGCGAGGTCATGACGTGTTTGGGATCTAAAGAAGGATTCAGCCACATGTGCCTGGCCGTGATGGGACCTGGGGATACGGCCATTGTGCCGGACCCGTATTTTCCCGTGCACATGTATGCTGTCGCTTTGGCTGCGGGTAACGTCATTGCTTTAGAAGTGGCCGATGGTGAGAAGTTTTTATCGAACATCGCCTACACTTGCGAGCATCTTTACCCTCGTCCCAAGCTGTTGATCGTCAATTATCCTCACAACCCATCGACCGTCACCGTAGAACCCGAGTTCTATGTAGATGTGGTGAAATTGGCAAAGAAGTACGGCCTGATGGTGATCAGCGATTTTGCGTATGCCGATGTCGGCTTTGACGGCTACAAGCCGCCGAGTTTCCTGGCAGCGCCAGGAGCTTCTGATGTGGGTGTGGAATTCACCACAATGAGCAAAGGATACAACATGGCCGGTTGGCGTGTTGGTTTTTGCTGCGGCAACGCCGAGATGATTCACGGCCTGGCAGTCATCAAGGGTTATTATGACTACGGAATGTTCCAGGCCATTCAGATTGCCGCCATTTTAGCTCTTCGCCATACGGAAGCAGCCGTCGAGCGGCAATCAACGCTCTATCAGAGCAGGCGCGATGTCCTGCTCGAAGGCTTACATCGCATCGGTTGGCACGTCGATGCACCAAAAGCCGGAATGTTTGTCTGGGCCGAGATTCCAGAACCGTGGGCAAGCAGAATGAGCACGATGGATTTTGCGATGTTGTTGCTTGAGAAAGGTGACGTAGCCGTGAGTCCCGGAAGCGGATTCGGAGAAGCGGGTGAAGGGTATTTACGGCTGGCTTTGGTGGAAAACGAAAACCGCTTGCGACAGGCAATCCGCCAGATTGGCCGTTGCCTGGATCGCGAAGCCAATTCAGGTTCGATTCCGCTCACGGGGTAGTGGTTTTCGACCAAGGACGCCCGTAGAATGGTGATCCTGCGGAGTCGGTTGAGCCGCCTGGCAGAGGCAATTTTAAGTGGAATTCAGCAGCAAAGTCGCGATTCCTTCAAGCTTGGCACTCGATTCTCGCGGCAAGGGATAGGACGGGCGAGGTGCGACCGACCGTCTTGAGAAAAAAAAAGAGGATCCTTACTCGCCGCAGCAAGGATCCTCGTGTTTGGCTGCCCGAACAATGCCAATGGCAACGTTCGGAGACCCACAGCCGTTAGTTCGGTATCGGGCCAGATTGACGTAGGACTTTAATTCACATGACACGACAAGCAAAGCTCGCCCTGGAAGACGGTTCGGTTTTTACGGGAATCTCGATTGGGGCCACCGGTGAAGTCGATGGAGAAGTCTGCTTCAACACTTCGATGACTGGTTACCAGGAAATCCTTACAGACCCTAGTTATCGTGGACAAATCGTCACGATGACGTATCCAGAAATCGGTAATTACGGAGTCAATGACGAGGATACAGAAAGTGAAAAACCGCATCTGGCTGGCTTCATTGTACGCCAATTGACCCGCCTTGAAAGTAATTTTCGTGCAAAAGGAGATCTCAATAGCTATCTGCAGCAACACAACATTGTCGGATTGGCTGAAATCGATACGAGATCTCTAGTGCGCCGCATCCGTAACGGGGGGGCGATGAAAGGAGTTCTTTCCAGCGTCGATCTGGATCATGATAGCTTGATTTCCAAGGCCCGCTCTTCTCCTGGTTTGGTGGGAAGAGATTTAGTTTGCGAAGTTATTCCCGACAAACCGCGTGAATGGACCGAGGAGTTGAGTCCATGGAACGACTTGACCCGCAATAGGTCTGTTGACACGGGCGACGCTGAAAAACGTCATGTCGTAGCACTTGATTTCGGTATGAAATGGAACATTGCCAGGCATCTAAAGGATGTGGGTTGCCGAGTCACGATCGTGCCAGGAACAGCCAAGTCCGCTGACATACTTGCTGGTCAGCCGGACGGGGTTTTTTTATCGAACGGACCCGGTGATCCAGAGCCGGTGGATTATGCCATCAAAACCATCCGCGAACTGCTGGAAGAGGTTCCGATTTTCGGCATCTGCCTGGGACATCAGTTGCTGGCACTGGCGTGCGGCGCAGAAACATTCAAGCTAAAGTTTGGCCATCGCGGAGCGAACCAGCCAGTGCAGAATCTGGAAACTGGCAGCGTCGAAATTACGGCACAAAATCATGGTTTTGCGGTAAAGGAAGATACCTTGCCGGAAACTCTACGAATCACGCATCGAAATTTGAATGACAACACCATTGCCGGATTGGCGCATCGTGACTTGCCGGTCTTCAGCGTGCAATATCACCCCGAAGCCTCTGCGGGGCCTCATGATAGCAACTATCTGTTCAAAGAATTCAGGTCATTGATGGATTGTCAGGTTTCTTAACGACTGAACGATCTACGCTGGACAGACGACCCTCAACTTAAGCCGGGACCACTCGTGTCAGCGTAAAATGCCTAGATGTCTGCTTTTCTGAGCCCAACTACAAAAACCGCCGCCAGGTTTTATCCTGACGGCGATTTTACGAATTTGCTGACCGGGGGGATGGCGAAACATTACCAACAGTGGTAATCCCAATGCCCTGTCCGATGATAATCATAGTGGCCGGGCCTATAGTGGTAATGGTTGCGGTGCCTCCGGTAGTATCCCGGATGCCAATCGTAATGACTGGTGTTGTGCCAACTTCCATGGCCGTGGCCGACTCCCACATGGACACCGCCGCCACCGAAGTGAAACCCGAAGCGCGAGGCCTCGGCCGTTGAGGTTTGATTTGCCAGAGCAAAGCCGGCAATCACGACACAAGCGATCATGAGTTTCTTCATCGTTACACTCCTCTTATTCTGTTGATTCAGTTGATTTGCCCCACCGACCCGAATGGTCTGTGAAAAAGCAACTCGCATGCCAAACTCGGCAGATCGCTCATAAGCACCTTGCTGGCAATGCTTTCCGACGACGCTGGCAGGCTGGCATTTCCTTGCAATTGGTATCAACGGAGCGACACCTGCTGTCGAATCGATAACAGTCGGGAGCTAATGGTCATGTCCAAGGTCATGCGGCCCTCGAAGGCAGGATCCGGGCCGCATTTCCAGCAAGGTTACCGACGAGACCAACGGTTGGAATTTACAATCACCCTCCGGCGCGACAGCACCTCTGCCTGAATTCCAAGGCACGCGACTGGCGGAAGCGGTGGTCGCTGAAGGGTGTGCCCGTGGCAGCGTGAAGACCAGAGCGAACTCGCTTTTGGTCAAGTGAGGGCCAGACTGGCCTCTAGTGAACGGGAGGTACCAAGGAAATCAGAATCACCGAGGGAGCCAACCGAAATGACTGGCTCCCCCGTTCTGTTCGTCCCAACGAAAAGCTATCGGGCACTTTTGACAGTGTTAATGATAGCAGCGGCCACTTGGTAGGGGTCCGCATTGGACGCCGGACGCCGGTCTTCCAGACGCCCTTTCCAGCCAGCGTCAATGGTGGCAACGGGAATGCGAATCGATGCCCCACGGTCTAAAGGAGCGTAACTGAACTTGTCGATCGCTTGCGTTTCGTGCTCACCAGTCAATCGCTTGTCATTATCCGCGCCATAAACGTTGATGTGCCTCTCGATGTTCTGGGCAAATGACTCACAGATTTTGTGGAACGTTTCTTCTTTTCCAGACTCACGCATTTCGCCATTGGAAAAGTTGGCGTGCATGCCCGATCCATTCCAGTCCAACTTGCCGAACGGTTTGGGGTGCCAGTCAATGGCGTATCCATAATTTTCTCCCGCTCGTTCGAGTAGGTAACGGGCCACCCAGGTTTCATCGCCGGCACGTTTGGCACCCTTGGCAAACACCTGGAATTCCCACTGTCCTGCAGCCACTTCCGCATTGATTCCTTCCAAATTCACGCCGGCTTCCAGGCAGGCGTCCAGATGCTCGTCGACGCAGTCGCGTCCAAAGTTGTTATTAGCACCCACTGAACAATAGTAGGGCCCTTGAGGGCCAGGAAAACCACCATTAGGGAATCCGGGTGGCAGGTTCGTGGTCCTGTCCCAAAGAAAATATTCCTGCTCGTAACCGAACCAGAAATCGTCATCATCGTCTTCGATTGTTGCTCTGGCGTTAGATTCGTGACGCGTACCGTCTGCATTCAGAACCTCGGTCATCACCAAATAGCCGTTCGTCCGGCATGGATCAGGAAAGACCGCAACCGGTTTTAAAAGACAGTCGGAGGTCTTGCCGGCAGCTTGTTCTGTAGAACTTCCATCGAATGACCAGACGGGGCATTCTTCAAGTGTTCCGCCGAATTCTTTCTCGATTCGCGTTTTCGACCGCAGACTTTGTGTGGGCTTGTAGCCATCGAGCCAGATGTATTCTAACTTGGCAACCATGTCGCACTTTGCTCCTTAAAATACAGTGAATCTATTGTGTTTCCCGGTGAAACTAAGCGTCGCTTGGTCGTCTCTCAAGGATGGAGAAACAACTTCGCGGTTGAAGGTCGCATTCTGCCACGTGCCAACTTGACGAACTGGCAAACACCATGCTTGAGCATGGGATGAGCCACGTATTCTAAGCCATTCTACTGACAATGCAATCGGCGGACGTCGAAAATTGGGTGGACCGTAATACGTAAGCCGGGGGTTGGACCGGCCAGGTCCTTTCCAGGTGGAGCCACATTGTTTTCCGCCACTGCCCAGACTACCAGACGCTGATGGAATCCGGACTCAAACCGGTTGGTTGAGCGGCTGCTCGTTCCGTCGGATGCGAATCGACAAACAGGTTCTATGTCTCGCCCCGACTTGTGAATCACCAACGCACCTGACGTGGGCCTGTGCTGCGATTCGGGACGGTGAGTGCCCAGGTCGAAAAACGTTGAAATGGGAAAGAAAAATCTGGACGGCGTCCGTTGCTGATCCGCTCTGTCCGGTTTTGAATTCCGCTGTGTCTCTCGTGAACAAAACCGTTGTTTACTGTTCCTGTTGCCCAAGGGAGCTGGTCCCCGGGTTACTGCCGGACGGGTGCCAGCAACTTTAGAACGACGGCGGTCGCCGCGGCAGAAAGCGCTGCCAGATTAATTTCCATTTCGGCACCTTTCAAGAACGGGTTCCTGCGCCGATTATTTCAGTTGCTTGAGCCGGATGTTGCGGTACCTGACGACGCTTTTGGGATCATGCGCCTGCAGGGCGATCGAACCCTTTCCGATGCGACGTGCGGCGGTTACTCCGGCCGGTTCCGTGTAATCCACGACGGTTTCACCATTGACGCGTGTTACGATGTTTTGGCCTTCAACGGTAATCTGCATCGCGTACCACTCGTTGTCCTTCACCCGTGCATTGTAATTTTTGACCACACCCCACAGGCTGCCATTTTTAACTGGATCGCTGTGAGTGCAGTTGACCTGGACCTCATAACCCCTGCTTGGCCAGGTCTCCTCGTAAGCCGTGTGGAAATAGATGCCCGAATTGGAACCTGGTTGCGTCAGGATTTCGCACGTAAAGTCGAAATTTTGATATTCACTGATGGTAAACAGGTGAGCCCGATTGCCACGGACAACGATCGCTCCGTCTTCTACCGAGAAGTTGCCGTTTTCGCTGGCCTTCCAACCGCTAAGATCCTGGCCGTTGAAAAGGCTGACGAATCCCTCATCACTCCTGCCGTCACTTGACAGCCAGCAGAACGAGAGAAAGACAAATGTCATCACAGTCAGGTTGGTGACACGGTGTTGCATGGCAGTTCCTTCGGCAAGGCTTCAATCACAGGTCTGAAAAGCGAAATGGAGAAACTGTAGGTCACGCGGCAAGGGACGAGACAAACAGGTAACCCCCCCCCGCTAATTTACCGCAAAGTGGAGTGCGTGGCTGCCCTGTGTCTGGGGGCTGACAAGTCACGATCGGGAAATCGGGCTCAATTTTCTGGTAGATCCCAGGGGTTGTCGGCCGGCGGGGGTTCCTTGCCCAGCAGGGCGTGAGTAATACGTTGTGCGTGAATGTGGCAATTCTCGATGAAGAGACGATACTTTTTCTGCTCGCCAGCCAAAGCAGTTCCGGCGACATACACTCCAGGCACATTCGTTTCCATGGTATCTGCGTTGTACACCGGTGCCCGCTCAGGTCCCTCGAGCTTGACCCCTAACTGCCGAAAGAGTTTCTGGTCCGGTTGAAATCCCGTTAAGAGCAAAACAAAGTCCGCTTCGACCGAGAATGTTTCCGCTTCATGACCAGTTGTTTGTAACTGGATAGTGTCAGGAGTGATCGCAACAGGTTTCGAATTGAAATACGACTCAATCTTTCCTCGTTTGATCAGTCCCTGTAACTCGGGATAGATCCAGTACTTGATGGAACGATCGTTCAGCTGATCCCCGCGGTAGCTCAGAGCCACGTCTGCACCCGCTCGGAAACAACGCAGAGCTGCTTCTGCCGCCGAATTCTTGCCACCCACAATCAAGACTTTCTTACGGAAATAAGTGTGTGGTTCCGCGAATGTGTGTGATACGTGTGAAAGCTGCTCACCCGGAATTTCTAAGCGCCGGGGAAACGCCATGTCACCAATGGCGAGGATGACTTTGTCTGATGTGTAGGTGTGTGTTCTTGTTCCGCAGGCTGTCGTTGTCTGTAGCAAGAAACCGCCGGTGTCGGTTTGCCGGATGTTCTCCACAGGCTCGTAGTTGCGAATTTGCAGGTCGAAAGCTTCGGCGACTGAGCGCAGGTAGGCGATGTATTGTTCTTTCGTGGTCTTGGTTTGGCTGACGTTCGGAATCGGGATCCCGGCAATGGCAATCCGTTCCGGCGAACTGAAATAAATTGTACCGGGCGGATAGGCCATGATGGTTGCCGCCACCTGGCCTTTTTCGAAGTGCAAGTACTCCAAACCGGACCGGTTCATTTGAATTGCGGTTTCTAAACCAATCGGACCGGCACCAATCAGCGCAATCGGCGTGTGTTGCTGGAGTTCGCTCATGGACCGCCAGCGTAACAAGACGAGGGTATTGTGTCACGAGGTAGAGCGTGACTCTTTGTCTGGTCCGGGGTTTTACATGTCTTCACAACGAATGGCCAACCTGTAACGAACAACACCAAGCTTGTGGAAACCCACATGACGGCAAGCGAGGTGAAGTGATGGAAGAAGTAGTTGGTTGTCCCTGTCTCAGTAGTATTCGAAGGAATCCAAGCTGTCGTCCAGGTGCGCCACACGCAGAAAAAAGGTGTGCAATGCTGAGGCAACCCGGGTCAACGGGACCGGGGGCCTTTAACTTTGGTCTTCACCGACCGGCAAATGCCAGAGCAGTCCAACCCACAATGAATGAACTGCCTCCTAGAGGAACGACGGCACCCAACAGCTTGATTCCGGTGAATACCAGCAGATACAAACAGCCCGAGAAGAAAACAATTCCCAGGAGGAAGGCGATTGCTGAGATATTGACCGCTTTTCCGGTACGCTGTTGGGCAACCAGGCCAACCCCCACCAGGGCCAGCGCGTGGTAGAGATGATATTTCACTGCGGTTTCAAAAACTTCACAGCGGTCTTCGATCTCTACTGGTTCGACTCCCATGGTTCCGAGAACATTGGGGAGCGCATGTGCCCCGAAAGCCCCCAGAAAAACACCCAAGGCTCCTAGTATGCCGGCAATCAGAAGGGAGTGTTTCGCCATCGTCAGGGCGTGGCACCCATCAGCATCTCTTCTTCTTCCTCTTTGATGATGATCCGCGGGGTGACCATCAGCATCAGACTCTCCGCTTCACGTCCGATTCCTACGTTCGTGAATAGCCGATTCACGTAGGGAAGCTTGGACAACATTGGTACGCCACGTTCAACGCGTCCTTCTGAAAGACGCTTGATACCGCCTAAGAGGATGGTGCCTCCGTCAGGCACACTGACCGTTGTATTGACTGTGACGAACTTAAACTCGGGCAACTGAACGGTCGTGCCGGAGCTAAAGGTTTCGACTTCGTTTTGCACGTTGTTCCTCTCGTCACTGGGGTCAACCGCAGCACTACCAGAACTGGACGAGGAACTGCCGGTGAACGTGAACGTTGAAACGTGTCCGATTTTGCTGAAGAAGGGTACTAACGTGAGACGCACAAAACGACGATCCGGTGAAATGACCGCCTGAACACTCAACGAAGTTCCCTCGCTCAGAACGGTGATCACTGGCTGTTGTGCTGCCGCGAAATCACCAACCACCGGAATCACACTTGTCACAAAGGGCCTTTGAGACTGATCACTGATCGAAGCCTGCTGGCCATTGAACAGTGTCACTTTGGGAGATTGCATAATATTGCTGCGGCTGTCTCCCTGTGTCGCTTGAATCAGAAAGAACGCTTCGATATCGCTAAGGATGGCAAAACCGAAGTTAGCCGCGGATTCCGGATCAAACCCGCCAAAGACCGGAGCTGAAGCTGCAAAACTACCCTGGCGGAATTGGAGATCGAGATCCGCTGTGGGACCACCGGCGTTCAGACCGATTGTTGTGCTGGGGCCGACGTCAGGCCTTGAGATTGATTCATTGATCCACCCTCTGGCGGGCCCCTCGTCTCCGCCTCCACCTCCACCACCGTCGTCGTTTCGAACCGTCATGTCGTTATAGCCGAGTCCCGTGTTGTCGTCGATATCGAAGTTAAAATCGACCCCCATTTTCTCGAAGAAATTATCGGAGAGCACGATGTACCGCACCTCGATGGTCACTTGCAAATCTTGCAGGCGCCGCAACTGTTCCAACAGGTCGGCAATCTCTTCATGCACATCCTGAGTTTGGGTCACGACCAAACTCAAGGTACCCTCAAACTCCTGGATGGCACCGCTGCCACCTACTTCCTCCCAAGTGTCGGGCTTGATGGTCGTGGTGATCAATTCAATCAGTGAATCGAAATCTGCCGATGCCGCTCCTCCCAGTCCACCAGGCCCTGGAACAATCGATTGTCGGGAACCCCGGCTTCGACCTGCCATGGGAACACCGCCCCCCAACATCTGGCTCAACACGGATGGGCTGGTTGCGGCACCCTGCTGACCTCCTTCTTGGGAAGCTAATATCAAGGGTCCACTGTAGGACTTTCCTCCAATCTTGCCATAGCCGAGAGCGTCATGGGCTGCGGCCATTGCAGCAGGCATGCCCAAGTTGTGGCTCGGGACAAAATTGGGTATCGGAGTCACCAGGTCGGCCACGTTATAAACATGGGGGTAGACTTCCGAGTCTTTCATCTGTTCACTGGTGATTTTGAGTACTTCGTTGCGAATCACGTAGCTCAATCGCAATGGTTCCAGGATGAGCGTCAGCGCGCTTTTCAGGGAAATTGGCTTGCCGGAAAGATTGAGTGTAACCGGTTCGTCACTCGTTACCCCTTCGGCCATCATTCCCAAGGGATCCAAAAAGATGTTGACGCTGGTCAGGTTGGACAACGTATCCATCACGTCTTTCAGAGGCCGATTATTGAAATGCACCTCCACAGGTGCCTTCAGCTGCCGATAAATTTCCCGTTCGGATTCCGAGAGGTGCGACTGTGGATCCCCGACTCCCTTGAGGCGCCTTCTGGAGAGATTTTCCCAGTCCCTCTGGTTGGGAAATTTGAGGGGATCACGGTCGTCAAAGCCGAGCGAGGACTCGGTGGTGCTTTCCATGGTTCCGAGGAAACCGTCATTTTTCAGGTCAGAAAAACTCACGTTTCGCGCATTGCGTTGGATGAAGTCACTTTTCCAAACCAAAACCGTGGTCAGCTCGTTTTCAGGGGCAAGCTCACGTGCTTGTCGGGCAACGAGACGGGCTTCTGCATAGCGTCGTTGGTCGAGTAATTCATTGAACTGGTCGACCAACTCAGCCAGCTTTCTTTGAGTTTCCAGTTCGAGTTCTCTACCCCGCCGGATGTCGTCGAGTACAGCTTGGTTTTCTTGGTCCAGTTCAAGGTCCGCCCTGTTCTGGTCAATAAAAGTTTCCAGACGTCTTAAGGTCGCATCGACGCGGACAGCCAGTCTGTTGCGAGACTTTTTCGACAGGGCCGAAGCTTTGATACGCTGTTTGAGTTCGTTGAGACTCTTCAACGCCTCAAACGGATCTGTTTGCTCAAGTTTTTCAGCCTCTCGTTGGAGGTGCGTCACGTCACTGACCCATTGTCGCCACAGCAGGGCCTGTTGTGCTTCAACGGTGTCAACTGCCGAAGGTTGATTCCGAGGCGGAGGTACGGGATTCTGTTGAGCGTTGAACAGTTGCACCCGGTCTTGAAGCTGCTGGCGCTCGTTGGGACCCGGTTTTGAATTCTCTTCCAGAGCCTTGGTAAAGTGACCGCGTGCCGTGTCTGCGTTGTTGGTTGCTGAATCCCCGGCTCGCGCCGATTTCTGGGGACCGAGAAAGGGACTGGTGACAGGTGTTTCCCGTCCGGGGACCGTGTTTGCCAAACGATTTTGAGAGCTGTCACTGGCAGGGTTATAGATTGCCGCAGCGATACCGTTTCCGGGCTGTTCACCGGTTTCATTTTGTGGTCCCTCAGCAAGTTGGGCTGCGGCGGAAGCCAGAAGACCGCCTCGCCTGGGTGCTTGGACCGGCGACACGCCAGGATTATTTTGTGCCCCTGTTGCCGTATGATTTGCGAAGGCCTGCTCCGGTCTGGGACCCGAACCGGCTCTATTGGTGCTGCCGATCGTTCCTTCGGCGGGGGAGCGGCTGTAATCCGTAGATTGGGGTCCTGCCAACGCGGCGAAGTTGGGGTCTAACGTCGATTTCGGCGTCTGTGGTAAAGGAGGTTCTGTCAGGGAGGCCACCCCCGCTTCGGTCGGGAATGGCTGATAGCCGGTGTCGAAATTTAACGCATCGGTAGGGGGCGTGACCTGTGTGTTGTCAACGAAAGGCTGTGTGTTGTCAACGAAAGGCTGTGTGTTGTCAACGAAAGGCTGTGTGTTGTCAACGAAAGGCTGTGTGTTGTCAACGAAAGGATTGACAAGCCCGTTCGCTCCCTGGCCGAATAGATTCGGAGATGCTGCGATCGCATTGGAGTTCAAGGAAAGCTCACCGGCTGGCGAGTTTCCTGATTGAGTAAACGGGTTCAGTTGAGGTGTACTGGTGTCGACAGGTTGCGAGTATCTATCGAATCCGTTGAGGTTCACGATGCCCGTCAGACGTAAGTCTTCGAGCAATTGCTCGGGAGAATACTCTTCGGGTTCAAACTGGACATTGAGTGCTGCTGCCTTTCTGTACCACGATACAGCACCGTTGTAGTTGCGCTGCGACAGGGCAAGTTGTCCGTTGGAGAGATATTCTTGCGCGCGAATTTTGCTGTTGTCCAGCAGATTCGCAAGCTGTTCTTCTTCGTTGGGATGAACCCGGAAAGGGTCTTGGGGTATTTCCGTCGAGCCAGGATCGTTTCTTCTCCCGAAGAGGGAAGGGAGTAGCCGTTTTGATTTTCCACGCCGTGTCGGAAAAACGTTGCCGCGCATTGCCTTGAGTTCCTGTCGTAGCTTCTGCGGGGAGTTGGGATGCGCAGAAAAAGAAGCGTCGCGTTGGATCCCCAGTGCCTCGGCTTGCTCAATCAAGGAGGTGGCCTGTTCAAAATCTCCACGTTCTAACGCAACTCTTGCATTATGGAGAATGTCGTTGGCCCTTTTGATCTCTCTGGTAGGCGACTGCCCAATCACCGTACGAGACACCATCAGTGAAAATGAGCTGCTTGGCAATTCCGCCCAGACTAAACGATTAGCCGTAAATGGGAACAGAATTGTACAAAAGGTCAGCCAACGTAGGGTGACTCTTAGTTGGATTGTTTGATTGCAAATCATAGCCAGTCGCTTGAGATGTGAGGGGGTGTATGCGATCTGTGGTGCGTCGACACCTGAAACTTTGGAGTGAACAAAGCAAACCAGGAAAAGTCTATTTGACCCGAATTGCCAAGCGCTTGAATAGCGCGGGAACTCGATCGAAACACAAAAGTAAAAAGAAAGGAGCGAGATAAATAGCCATGACGAGCGCAGCGGTCAAGTGCAGTTCTAAGGGTCCTCGACTTTTAAATTTTGTTTGGTCCTCGTGGAGTCCGCTGTCGCGTCAGTGCCAGAGTAGCTGGCACATTCCAAACACTCGGGGAATTAGTGGGCCGGTCTCCAGCCGAACACTTCTGGCGAAAGTTTGTGAAACTACGAGGTTTCGATAGATAGGAAAAGACTTTCGGCGCGATATCAACCAGTGTGTGCCTGCGTAAACAGGCAGGCGTTCCTATCAGGAAATCTGCGCAAGCAGCCGACATCGCGACGAATTTTTCGGGGTAACAAGGCCGTTCATCGGGGTGCGTCGAACAGGGGTGGTGAGCATTGGATTACTATCACGACAAAGTTTGTCTCATTACAGGAGCAGCTTCTGGGATCGGTGGCGGGCTGGCCCAAAGCCTTGCCGAACGAAAAGCATGTGTTGTTGTGACAGACGTCGATCAAGACTCGGCCGTACGACTTGCCGACCAATTGAATGCCCAGGGTCATCGGGCCCTGGGCTGCGGGCTCGACGTTCGATCTTCTCAAGACGCACAAGACGCCGTGGGGCTTACACTTGCCAAATATGGACGGCTGGACCTGCTGGTGAATAATGCGGGAGTCGGGTTGGCCGGAGATTTGCGTGACGTGGAACTCTCGGACTGGAAGAAGGTTATCGATGTGAATCTGTGGGGGGTCATTCACGGTGTTCATGCTTGCTTTCCCGTGATGGTGCGTCAGGGGTTTGGACAGATCGTCAATATTTCTTCCGCTTCTGGTCTAGTTCTGCGACCCGGCATGATACCCTATGCCACTTCCAAGCATGCCGTGGTGGGTCTTTCGAACTCGCTACGTGTTGAGGCCGAAGACCTGGGTAGTTCGAGTCAACGTTGTGTGTCCTTTCAATATCGCAACGCCGGTCTACAAAACCACGGTGTATAAGAACCTTGATCACGAGGGGTTCTTGGCGGCGGTTCCTGTGCCGGCAATGTCGATCGAACGTTGTGTGCGCAGAATCTTAAAAGGGGTCAGGCGTAACTGGTCAGTAATCACTGTGCATCCTTATGCGGCTTTCGAATGGTGGTGTTATCGCTTCTTTCCACCCGTCGCGACCAGTTTGCTCCGTCGTCGGCGCCGGATGTTTCGGAAATTTCGCATTGAGAAACGATCGCGGGAGCCGAAGGAAATCCGCCATGTCGCTTAAAGGCAAAGTTGCCTGGATCACAGGAGCCTCATCTGGAATCGGACGGGAACTGGCTTTGGCGCTCTCTCAGCGGGGCGTTTGTGTTGTACTGTCCGCACGCCGGCGGGAAGTGTTGCAAGACGTGCAACAAGCCTGTGACCGACCCGATGCGCATCTTGTTCTGCCGTTCGATGTAACCCACGAAGACTCACTGCCCCTCGCTGCCCAGCAGGTGTACGACCGTTACTCACGGGTCGATTTCCTCATGAACATGGCGGGAATCACCCAGCGCGGTATGGCGATGGACACGATCATGGAAGTGGACCGTCGAATCATGGAGTTGAATTTTTTTGGAACCGTGGCCCTGACCAAAACGGTGCTACCTAAGATGGTTCAGCGCGGCGCCGGACATATCGTTGTTTATAGCAGTTTATTAGGGAAATGCGGTGCGGCGACACGTTCTGGATACGCAGCTTCTAAGCACGCGTTGCACGGGTTTTTTGATAGTCTGCGTGCGGAAATTTACGGGTCAGGAGTGCTCGTCACGATCGTGTGCCCCGGTTTCACGCGTACTAACGCGTCCATCAACGCCCTGACTCCGGACGGAACCCCTTTTGGGAAACTGGACGAAAATATTGGCGACGGAATGCAACCAGACATCAGTGCACAACGGATCATAGGATCCGTATTGCGAGGTAAAAGCGAGGTGAACATTGCCGGTAAGGAGCGCATGGCGGTTTATTTGAAACGCTTTGCCCCAGGCATTTTCGAACGCGTTATTCGCCGGGTTGTACTCAAATAGGAACCCGAAATCATGGATTTATCGGTATTACCTTCCAAAACAACACCGTTCCTGCGGGATCCCGAGTTCAAACGAAAACTTCAGGAACTCCGGAGAGGTGATAACACAACGAACTAGGTTTACTTGATTCGAACCTACTTGATGTTGGCATTGGTCATTGGAGCAACGATTGGGTTTTACCGGTTTGGTGCGGCTGCCGGGTGGCCGATCCTGTGGAATATCCCCGTGACGCTTTTTGCCATCGTGGCAGTGGGTGCCCTGCAACATCACCTGGCCTGTCTTGCCCACGAAGCCGCCCACAACACGCTGTTCAAAAGTCGGTATTTGAACGACCTGGTCGGAGAATGGCTCTGCTCCTTTCCCATGATCAGTTCCAATTTTCATTATGGTTTACATCACTTGGCCCACCACCAGTTTGTTAATGATCCGGAACGGGATCCGGACCTGTCGCAACTTCAACAAAGCGGACACAAGCTGAATTTTCCGTTGCTCAAGCAGGAGTTGCTCCAGACATGGTTCAAGCAGTTGTGGCTACCCAACTTGCTTCGATATAGTCGAGCGCGAGCCGAGTATGATTCTATTGGAACAGAAAAAAATCCTTATATCCGCAAAGATTGGAAGCCTACCAACTTTCCAATGCACCTGTGGATCGCCTACCTGGTTCTACTGACTGCCAGTGTCACGGGGTGCGTGTTCCTGGAAAATACTTTACTTCTTGCGGGCGTACCTGTTGTGGGTTGTCTGGGCCTTGTCACCGTATTGGGGTTTCTTCCGGAAGAGTACTATTATCAAAGCCGGATCCGTCCCCTGATTTCCGTCCGCAACCTGCTTCAGATGCGTGTCGTTTTTATGACACTGTTGATCGGCGGGCTTGCCTGGGCCACCTTCCTGACAGGTCAACCGTGGGCAGTCTATTTTCTGCTGCTCTGGGTTTTTCCTTTGGTTTCGTCTTTTTCTTTTTTTATGGTCCTCCGCCAGATTGTACAGCACGACAATGCGGATCGAGGCTGGCTGACCAACACGCGTGTCTTTCACTGTGGCCGTCTCTTCAATTTTTCCGTTTTCCCCCTGGGGCAAGACTTTCACTTACCGCACCACATGTTTGCCACCGTCCCGCATTATCGTCTGAAAGAGTTGCCTGAAACATTACTTGCATATTCCGAGTATCAACACAAAGCTCGCGTCGTCGAAGGCTATTTTGTGCCCAAGAATCAGCCAGCGACAAATCCTACGGTGCTCGAAGTGTTGGGACCTGAATACGCTTCACGGGAAGACGAAGCGGTGTACATTGATAACACCGTGTTGGACAGCCGCAAAGTGAGTCAGTGGGACCGGGCTGAATTGGAACGCGAAGGAGAACGTGAAATCCAACGTGCACGTAAGAACGTCGTGCAAGACCGGTTCCGAGCTTCCGGCTAGATTGAAGGCTGGCGGGACGAGTGCGCATGCCATGCCGGTTGTTTGTGGTGAGAGGCCCGAGGTGCACTTCCGGCCCTTCACGCGACAGCAAGAGTGGCGAACGACCCCAGAAGTCGCTCTAGGAACGTCAGCGTTGCACACACAAAAGACCTGCTCGTGCCTTATTCTGATGACCCGGGCTAACTCGCTCGACTTTCAAGGGCACCCGCATCATTTTCTGCGTACCAATCAAGTGTGAGTTTCAAACCATCACGGATTCCGACCTCCGGTTGCCAGCCTAATTGCCGGGAGGCACGTGCCGTGCTGAACTGAGTGGGTCTGCCAATCATATACAACGCTCTGCGGGTCACCGGTGGCGGGTGCGGACGTCTTGCCAGCTGGTAGGCCAACTCGGCAGCGGAAGCGACGCACCAGGCCAGTGGTAGTGACACGTTGCGACGGATAGGTGGCAGCTTCAATCTGTCACAGAGAATATCAATCATGTCGCGTTGCGTGCACTCACCATGATGGCAGAGGTGAAAAGCTTGTGCATGGACCGAGGGGTGATTGGCAGCCAGGATTGCACCGCGGGCGACGTCAGTGACGTAGACCATGTTCAGTGGATTTACCCCGGAACCAATCACACGGACTCGGCCGGCTCGTAACGCCTCAAACACACGTGGAAGCGCTTTGTGGTCTCGAGGTCCGTAAACCCAACTGGGACGTACAATCGTGTAATTGGAGTAGCCTTTGAGTTGTTCTTCCGCCAGAAATTTTGTTCGGCCGTAGTGATCACCTATCCAGTGATGCTGTCCGGTTGGCAAGTCTTCGGTATACTCGCCACGAATGACTGGTTGTTTTCCATATACCGAAATCGAGCTTACATGCAGAATTTTGGGACAGGCGGAACGGCGACAGGCTTCAACAAGGTTTCGGGTTGTCTCGACAGTACCCGAATAGAATTGTCGCCAGGGGCCCCAGTCTCCTACGAATGCCGCAGCATGATATACGGTGTCGACGGACTTCAAGGCTTGCCGGATAGAGTCCGGCTCATTCAAATCCCCGAAAAATATTTCCACATCGAGCTTCTCCAGGAAGCGTGTGTCACTGGAGGGGCGAACCAGGACACGTACACGTTCCCGGCGGTTGACCAACTGTTCCGCGATGTGGCTTCCCAGGAATCCCGTGGCACCGGTGATGAGTTTTAAGTTCTCCACAAACATCTACCTCACTGGCGGAGTACAACCCGGCCGTGATCCACTATACAACTTTGACGGACCATGCCCAATGGAGATAGGCAGACGTCGAGTCTCGGGGATGGAGAAAATGACTTTCATCGGACTGCTGACTGCGACAACAATTACGCCCGACGTGTCTTCTGATGCTGCCCGACACGGTCATCCGTCCGTTGGTCCCACTCGCGTGACCACAACAAGCAACATGCTTCAGTGAGTCGATGGAAAGAAAACGTCAAGGACTTCAACAGCACGCCCTTCAGACGGGGGTGTCAAAGACCTCTTGAGACGGATGAGTCGCTCGCTGTGGGAATGACCGTGAGCGTAGAACCGTATCGAGCCGACCGGCCCCGTATATGCGCCCAGTTGATTCTGTCAGTTTGTATCGTGATTCACCTTGTCGGCCACGTCGACCAGGTCGTAAAAAGTCGTCGTCGTTGCCAAAACAGTGCGAACGGAAAGAGTCCAAACAGACTGCCGGGACCTTGTCTTGCCATACTAGCAGCGCTATAATCCGAGATTTGTCTTGAAGGTTGTGATCTGAAAAAGGCACATTGTGATGAAGATTCATGAGTTCCAGGGAAAGAAGATATTCGCGGATCATGGAATTCGCGTGCCGCGCGGATTGGTTGCGACAACTCCGGAAGATGCGGCTGGTGCATTCGACGAGTTGCGCGGTGACTTCGCAGTCGTCAAGGCGCAAATCCATGCAGGAGGTCGAGGGAAAGGGACCGTTAAAGACAATGCCCAGCAGCGAGGGGTGCAATTGGTCAAAAACCGTGAGCACGCTTTTGAAGTTGCGGAACAGCTGCTGGGAAAGGAACTGGTAACCATTCAAACCGGGCCGATCGGTAAGATGGTTAATCAGGTACTGGTGGAAGAGGGATGCGACATTTCTCGGGAGCTTTATCTGGGTATCGTGCTCGACCGTGCGGCTGCCAAACCCGTGCTCATGGTTTCCACGGAGGGTGGTGTGGAGATCGAAAAGGTGGCTGCTGAGACGCCTGAATTGATTCACAAAACACACTTTGATCCGGCGATTGGCCTGGAAGACTTTCAGGTTCGAAAGCTGAGTAAGCAATTGGGGTTGGGAGCCGCTGGCTTCAAGGACTCTGCTCAATTCATGAAAGCATTGTGTCGCTTATTCGTCGATCTAGATTGTAGTCTGCTTGAAATCAATCCCCTGGTAGTCACTGGTGGGGGTGAACTGTTGGCATTGGATGCAAAAATCACTTTTGACGACAACGCTCTGTTCCGTCACCCCGATATCGCAAAGCTACGTGACCTGTCCGAGGAAGAGCCTGCGGAAGTGCGCGCTGCAGACGCGGGTTTGAGCTACGTCAAATTGGATGGCAACATCGGTTGCCTGGTAAATGGGGCGGGTCTGGCGATGAGCACCATGGACATCATTAAATATCATGGCGGTGAGCCTGCCAATTTTTTGGACGTGGGTGGCGGGGCCAACGTTGAGCAAGTGACGGAGGCGTTTCGTATTCTGGTCGAAGACGCGAACGTCAAGGCTGTGTTGGTCAATATTTTCGGGGGAATCATGCAATGCACTACGATTGCAAACGCTTTGCTCGAAGCCTACCAGACGGTTGAGTTCAATGTGCCATTGGTAGTTCGTCTCGAGGGTACCAAGGTGGAAGAAGGGCGGAAGATTATTGCCCAAAGCGATGTGGATATCATCACGGCCGACAACCTAACGGACGCCGCGAAAAAAGTTGTGGCAGCAGTTGGCTGAACAGGCAGCAAGTCGTTGCTGTATAGAACGTAACATTGGGGAAAGTGTTTGCACGTGAAGGTCGAATGAGTGATTACTCACCAAAAATGAATTGCGGTGTCTGGTGTGGTGACTGTTCCCCGTCAGGTTTGCCGCAGTAGTCAGCTGTATCCATGTGAATAAGTCTGAAGGGACCCCTTCTTGATGAGTATTCTGGTTAACAAAGAGACGCGTGTCATTTGCCAAGGCATCACGGGTCGGGCCGGAGAATTTCACGCCCAGGGATGCTTGGCGTACGGTACCCAGGTGGTGGGGGGTGTCACGCCGGGTAAAGGAGGTCAGGAAGTTCTCGGGCTACCCGTGTTCGATACGGTCTACGAAGCTGTCGAACAAACTGGGGCCGATGCCACAATGATCTTCGTGCCGGCGGCGTTCACGGCAGATGCCATTCTGGAAGCGGTTGACGCCGGAATACAAACCATCGTCGCCGTCACAGAAGGAGTTCCGGCTTTGGACATGGTTCGAGTCAACAAAGTCGTTCAGGAAAGCCAATCAGTTTTAATTGGACCGAATTGCCCGGGACTGATCACGCCCGATGAATGTAAAATGGGCATCATGCCTGGATACATTCACCAAAAAGGTCCGGTGGGTGTTATGAGCCGGAGTGGTACGTTGACGTATGAGGCGGTCTGGCAACTTTCCAACCTGGGTTTGGGGCAATCGACTTGTGTCGGATTGGGAGGTGATCCGATCGTGGGGACGTCTTTCATCGATCTATTTAAGCTTTACGAATCAGATCCTGCAACGGAAGCCATTTTAATGATGGGCGAGATCGGTGGTACGGCCGAAGAGGAAGCGGCTGCTTTTGTTAAAGACAACGTGACCAAGCCCGTCGCTGCTTTCATCGCTGGTCAAACAGCGCCTCCTGGAAAACGCATGGGCCACGCCGGCGCGATTATTTCGGGTGGAAAGGGCACCGCTGCAGAAAAGACAACCGCTTTGCGTGAAGCCGGGATTGTGGTTGCCGAAAGTCCCGCAGAAATGGGCACGGTCATGCAACGCGCCATCAAAGGGTTGAGTTAGTAAAACCAATGCCGATCCTCTTTCAACAAGATTTGAAGACATTTGTCAGCGAAATACTCGAAACCGTGGGTAGTTCTCGCGAAGATGCCAGGCATGTGGCTGAGCATCTTGTGGAATCTAATTTGGCGGGCCATGATTCTCACGGTGTAATACGCGTAGTCGAGTATTGCCGGCATGCGCAAGACGGGATGGTGCGACCTACTGAGACACCGACTATCGAACGCGAAAAGCCATGCACGGCTGTGGTTAATGGACATCAGGGATGGGGAGCGGTGACGGCTCAGTTTGCAATCAACCTGGCTATTGAAAAGGCCAAAAAAGTTGGATTGTCGGCCGTGCTGGTGAAAGGCTCTCACCACGTGGGGCGCATCGGTGTTTATGTCACCCGGGCTGCTGAAGAGGGCTTGATTGGTACCGCCTACTGTAACGTTCAGGGACCTGCCCGGGTCGCCCCGTGGGGAAGCGGACAAAGACGACTTTGTACCAACCCAATCGCCTTCGCGTTTCCTACGGGCCAGGACCCAATTGTCGTGGATTTCGCATCAAGTACAGTTGCAGAGGGTAAGGTGCGGCTGGCGCGTGCATCCTCCAAACCGGTTCCTCTGGGTTGGGTAGTGGGACCCGATGGACAATTCACGACCGACCCAAACGTGGCCTACGAAGAGGGAGCAATCGCACCGCTGGGTAGTGATCAGGGACACAAAGGTTACTGTTTGGCACTGGTCATGGATCTTTTTACCGGAGTCCTCTCCGGAGAAGGCTGTGCCCAGATGGTCAAACGCTATGCCAATGGTTTGCTCTTTCAGGTGCTTGACCCTGCCTGCTTTACTGAAAGTGAAGAATTGTATCGCAACCTGAATGATTATGTCCGTTACGTGAAAGGTGTTCGACCAAAGCCCGGCAGCGAGGTTTTGCTGCCCGGGGAAATCGAGCGCCGTAGACGTGAGCAGCGATTGCGAGAGGGTATTGAAGTCGACCAAGCCGTGTGGTCGGAACTACTGCAGTTGGCACAGTCGCTGGGCGTGCAATGGAACGGCTCGTCCTGAACCAGCGGACCTCCGAATGATCTTTATCCCCAGTGGATCGGTCCTCTGGCCCATTCGAAAGCTGAAATCTGATACCTAATTTTGAGCGGGTGAAAACGTTCGATGCGGTTGCCGGTGGAAACGAATCGGCGTGGTGTCCTGGATGCGTCGGATCGACTCCGACACTTCTTTGACTTCAGTAGATGAATTTAAAACAGAAATCGTGATGCCCGTTCGGTAAGTTTCGCCAGGCTGTAGGACCACGACACGTCCTTGTTGTCTCTCAAAGGATTTCAAGTTCGGGTAACTTGTTCCCGGTTCGAGACCGGTTACATAACCGTCCTTATCCCCTGCGGTATTTTTCCAAAGAGTGAAACACGGAAGCTGCTCTGCGTTGTACGTTAATCGGATTCCCTGGTTCGCAGCAGCATTGTGCAACAGGGCGACACCATTTCCTTCCTCGTCTGCTAAAGGTTCCAGGAAGTACCCCTGCTCAATGAATCCCGGACTTGGTCCGAGAAAAGTTGCCCACTGGTCGATGGTCGCTGCTGATTCCTGATTGCAGGGAGCAATCAATTTTGCTGCTGTGATAATCTTAGCCCCCTGCTCCAGCAACGGATTTCCAAAGTTCGTGTGGTACAAGATCTGTAATTCGTTGGGATGGTTGCCGAAATTCGTAATTTCGTCTTGAAGATGCAAACAATTTGCTCCGGCCTGTGTTCGAATGCTTGCGCTCAACCGAAGCGTCGGTCCAAACAACATGGCCTCGTCGACTTCACCCCGGACGACAAGGTTCCCGGGACCGTCATCATCAATCACGACTTCGACACGATGGGCTGGGATATTTGAGATGCGTCCGTGTAACGTCAGACGTTCGTTGCCGGAGATGTTTTTGTTCTGCTCGAGCGCATCGACACCCGGACGGCCGATCGAATTCAGCCCACAGCGACACATCCATTCGTTGAAACCCGTAAGCCACCCCAGACCGTCATCTGCTGTCAGTCGGACCAGCCCGGGATGCACAGGAAATTGCACGGGCGACTGCCAACCAAGTTGCAGGTCCTGAAAGTTCCCGCGCCAGAGCCCCATTCCACGGGTTGGCAATAGCTCAAAAGAGAGTATTCCATTATCGACCCGAACCACATCCACGCCTTGTGCGGGACCACCGCGCAAGACTCGTTTACTGACGGACCATTTCGATGAACCTGACAACCGGGGGCCCTGCGACTCGTCCAGCCGGAATGTTTCCAGCCAGGTTTCGCTTGCCAGGTCCGTGAGAACGTGAGTTGATCGTGGCATGATGAAATTCGCTTTTGATTCTGTAGTCGGCGGATCTTACATCGTAACCGATAGCTTACAATTAGAACGTTGTGATTAGAACACTGTACAGTCACCAAATACATGCCAACGTAACAGTGTGAGTGACGGACTGCGGTTGCCTTCAGGCCTCTTTTGTTTCGAGTCGTTTGGTGGCGTAATTGCTGGAAGGAGTTGGTAGCACTTATGGGCCAGGAAACGTAATCAGTGCGGTCACAATACCCGGCCTGAATATCCAGCAGACGCGGTGTCGCTCAGGCGTAGTCACGGTCACTTGCTGCGACGCTGAACCTCTAAACAGCTACTTGTCCTTCGACTTCTTTGGCCAGTCGCTTACGGGCTATGTGCAAACGCCGTTTAATGGTACCAACCGGAGCGTCAAACGTATCACTCATCTCGGTCAGTGACTGACCGTGGAAGTAAAAAGCCATCAACGTCTCGCGGTCCATGGCTCGCAGGCGAACCAGGCCTTCGCGGACTTGTAACCTCCGTTCTCTATCTAATAGGGAAGCCAGGGGTGTCTGCCATTCCACGCAAATGTTCGACAGGACTTCCGGGTCGATTGCAGTGGCAGCGCGCCTCCGTACGGCCCGATTGATCGCCATGCGATGTGTGATTGACCGCAACCAACCACCAAAGCAAATGGAATTCTGTAACTGGTGTAGTTTCAGGAGGGCCTGGACAAACAGGTCCTGACAGAGTTCCTGAGCCTCTGCATGGTTGCCCAACCGTCGTAAGGCTTCATTGAAAACGGTTCGTTCATAACGTTCAACTGATTTCCCGAACGCATTTCGGTCGCCTGCTTGGGCGGTGCGTACCAGGTCTGTCAGTCGGTTTTTGTCGTTCGTTTGTTGAACAGTAACATTAATGGCCATGATTCTCTCGGGAAACACGAAGAAGTAGCAACTCGAAAGCGCGACACCAATATCTAACGCTCGTCCGCAGCCGAAGTCGTTTTCGGGTTTACTTCCAATGAAGATGAGCTGATGAAGTGAAAATCTCAGTTCAGGAAGTGGCCGTGGTGGCGAGCAACGGCAGAGGGCGCATCAGGCACCAACACGAGAAAGGCGACACCAGAATCGAGACGAAATGTTCGAGTCCTAGCCCTGATCTTTCTGGCGCGATGGGCATCGCCGATGAATGAATCGGATGGCGATAAGCTACCCAATCGTATTGGGGGTAGAGAAGTGTCGAGGAAGTCCCCGTATGCTGCAGTTGATCCGCAATGATAGCGCCACTCACCTTCAACAGGTTACTGATGACCCCGAGTTTTGATGTGTTGCGGATGAGATCAAGCATGGAACGGTTCCCGACGCCGGGTCCAATTGAAAACTTTAACTTGTAACGTTATCCCCTTGAACAAATTATGCCGTGTGGGGAATCTGATGTCAACTTGTGGCGTGTCACGAGTCAACGAAACGACCACCGGCATCCCTGGTCGGTAGATCTTATCGACGCACGAGTGACGTAAAGGTTCGTGCAAAAGTTTGTTTTTTATAAGAATTATACTCCGTACCAGCAGGAGTCCCCAGGGTTTGATCTCTTCGGGGATGGCTGGTTGAGCCGGTTACCGAGGAACTTGTCTTGGATGGCGTTCAGGAAAACCCCCGGAGAAAAAATATTTGCCGGATTTAAGCGCAAGTCAGTTCTTCAGGTCGTCAGGGGCGGGCTGATGCGTTGCAACTCTTGCCAGCGGTCGAAGGCCGCCTGCAGATCGTGTTGGCGTGGTACGAAAAATCCCCACATGCGACTTCGTCGGATGACACCTTTTTCCAGACTTTCGTTGCCGAAGAGTTTACGATTCCAAGTGACCCTTGTGTCCCGGGTTGCATTGCTGAAAAGCTTGCCATCTTGAAACTCTGCTGGGTGAACAATTTCAACGTAGCTTAACCCCGGTTCAGTGGTCCGGAAAAGAACGACACTCGCACCGTTGGAGGGTTTGATTTGTTGTCCAGTTGGATCGCGTTGTTCGATTTTTTCAAACTCCCCTCGGTGAATATTTTCCAGTCGCCAGACCTCATCCGCATCGAGATCGGTTGCGACGGTGACGCTCGCATCACTATCGAGCAAGCCGGTTTGCGTGGAAACAATTAATTCCCAACCGGCGCAGTCACTTGACTTGGTCTGAAAATCGCAGACACGCCAGTAAATCTGGGGACGCACCGGGCAGTCTGGCGTTGGGGAATAGGTGGCGATCAGGTCCCTGCCGCGTGCATACGACTCGAACACTTGTTCGTGATTGCGTTCGTGCAAAGGGCTTAAGACGCGGAACAGGCGAGTGCCGGGTAACTTGAAATTCCACACGACGATGTCATGAATACCGTCTCCGGGGCGCAGGATGTCAACCTTGGCTGACAATTCGCTCGTATCGAGTCGAGCGACGTTGTTTTCCAGTAGCCACATGGTTAGATAACTTGTGAGCGAAACGTGTTGTTGCTGAAACACCAAAGAGGATGTAGGGTTCCGGAACTGCCCGGCCTGCGCACCAGTTGCATCTTGATTGGCACAACTCGTGTGTGATTGTGGGGCATGTGAACAAAAAAACCCCGCCGTTCGCAATAGCGAAACAGCGGGGCCGGAACAGAGAAGAGGCCAAATTGCCTGAATCAACCAGGCGTAAAAAAATATAATGGTATGAAGCCGTTAGGTAAAATACTTTGCATACTACGCAGCTTCCCTCTATTGGTAGTCGATGATACCAACTTCGAGGCGAATGTCCAGGCTCGACGAGCAAATTTGCGGGAATCCTTGCTAACTCGTGGAGAAGTTTTTCATTAGGCGGTGAAACAGACTGGCAAGCGTTGTCACCGTTCGCAGGGACTTTATAATCAGTCTTTTATCAGCCGACAAATTCTGATTAGTTAACCGACAGAACGTAATGCAAGAAATAACAGCGGTTTGTGAAAAAGCCGCAAGAATTGGTGGGCAAATTCTCTTAGATTGGCGAGGCCGTTTTCGGGTTCGTGAAAAGGGACCCGCTGACTTGGTCACTGAAGCGGATCTGGCTGCACAGCGAGCCATTAGTAGTTGTGTGCTGGAGGCGTTTCCGGAGCATTCTTTTTTGGGGGAGGAAGACACTTCTGAAGTAATGGATCGAACTCCATCTGAGAATTCATCATCATTCTGCTGGATTGTGGACCCTTTAGATGGCACAACCAACTACGTGCATGGTCTGAAGGGTTATTGCACATCAGTAGCTTTGCAGAAAAACGAACAAATTGTGGCGGGCGCTGTCTACGATCCCGAAGCTGACGAATGCTACACTGCGGCGGCGGGTCAAGGTGCTTATTTGAACGGTGACAGAATTGTCAGCAGCGATGCGACGTTATTAATTGATTCTTTGACGGCTGCCAGTTTCCCCCCTCAAGTCGCCCGGGATTCCGAAGATGTCGTTGCTTTTCTGGCTGTTTTGAATCGGTGCCGCGCTGTCCGGCGGCTCGGTTCAGCTGCCCTTAACTTGTCATACGTTGCAGCCGGGCGTCTGGACGCTTACTGGGCGATGAATCTCCGGCCCTGGGACATGGCAGCTGGAATGTTGTTGGTGCAAGAGGCCGGTGGAGTGATCACCTCGCCGGATGGTGGGGACGTCGATCTAGAACACCCCCGACTTATCGCCGCGGCGGGTCCGCAACTCCATCAAGAGCTTTTGGGAGTGGTCGGTAGAAATCACGACTAAAGATGAAAGGGGACCGTCACCCCTCATCGGCAGGCCTCCGCCTGAAACTCCGGTGAAATGCAGTTGCTAGTTTGGAGCCTGCTTGTCAAGTGTTTCGCACTGAAGTGAGAACACTTGTCATGCAATGCCCGACGTGTTTTTCGGGGCGGATCCTTCAAAGCCCTAGGTTTGGTTGGAGACCAGGACCTCTTGCATAATTCACCTCCTGGATATGCAGAGGCTTTCCATGCCGGGTGTGTCTAGTTAGACTAAGGACTATAAGAGGCTCCATTCAAAAATCTTTTCGTTCGATTCAGAACATGTGGGCGACTTGCTGAGGTCGCCGAAGCAGCGCTGCCATGAATTCGCCGAAGTCGCACCATCCTTTTGCCGGGGTCGTCTTGGTCGTTTGCGCCTGTTTGGCGTGGCTGCCGCTGGTCTCTGGTCAGGACACGACTGAAAGTGATTCGAGTACTGCAACTCAGTCCCAGTCTGCCTCCGCAGCAAAGGATAGTTCTTTACCGGTCATTGAGACTGTGGGTCCGGTCGTTTACCTGCTCAAGTCTCAGAACGGTGACTTGATCCCCGTACCTGATCTGCGGTACGAGGATTTCATGGAATTGATCAAGATCCGAGAAGGCTTGTCTCCTGCAACACTTCCTGCCAGTTTCAGTGTGCAGAACATTGAAGCGGAAGGAAGTGTGCAACGGGGTAAGGCGACGTTGCAGATTCGGTTACAGGTTGTCACACACCAACCGGACTGGGTTCGTATTCCGTTGGGTCTCAATGAAGCTCACATGCTCGAGCCGCTAGAGCATGAAAATGCTTTTTTGGTATTTGAACCCGAGGGTGAGGGATTCGTTTGCTATTTGGAAAGTCAGCCGCAACAGAAACACGAGTTGAAACTTGTCGTAGCTGTTCCCGTTTCAAGGATTGGTCCTGAAAGCAGGCTGGTGCTGAATTTGCCACGGGTTCCACATTCGCACCTTCGATTGAAGGTGCCAGAGTCACAAATCAATGCAACTGTCAGTCCGGACGCTTTATTGAAGGAAGAAATTCGAACCTCCGAGGATGGCCAATCGATCATTGAAGCCAACGGCATCGGGGGTCCGTTTCAATTGTCTTGGCGGCACGACCGGCCACGGCAAGAAAAACGCAGCATGGTCTTCGAGGCCAAAGGAAACATTCTGGTTAATGTCCGTGGTCTGAACCGCGTGACGAGTGAGGCGAGATTGCGTCTGCGCAGTTTTGGTAGACCCCTTTCAAGGGTTCAGGTGAGAATTCCGGAGGCCTCGCGATTAATGCCGGGTAGTCAATCAATTGGTTACACACTCGAGGAAATTCCAGCTGCTGGTAATGCTGACGAGGTAAGCGAAGGGCAACTGATTGAAATTCGATTTGAAGATAAGTCGATGACACCCCCGGAAGTTCGCCTGTTTACCGAAACGGTCAAGGAAAGCATTGGATTGGCACAAACTTTCGACGTGTCTAGATTCGAGGTGTTGGGTGCCGCACAGCAGTCTGGTTACATTGCGCTGGCGTCCGGATCCGACGTCTATCCTGATTGGGATCTGACTGCCGCAATTCGCCAAGTCAACGAGTTGCCAGAAACTTTTCAATCCGAAAACGTATTGGCCGGATTTCGATACTTTCGACAACCCAGTTCACTCAAGTTGCGAGTTGTTCCTCGGCAATCACGAATCAGTATCGAACCCTACTACATTTTGCGAGTCGAGGCCGATCGTGTTCATTTGGAGGCCACATTTAACACGAGCATCCGGGGTGCGCGTGCATCGTTTCTCAACATTGAAATGAGCGATTGGGAAGTCCTGGACCTGGGACCAGCGGATGTCATCAATCAAAATTCCCATGTTTCCGAAAGAACTTCTCCTCTGATTGTGCCTTTAGAACGCGCATCTGGCAGTAACTTTCAACTTGTGGTGAAAGCGGTCCATCGGATCAGTTCTACGGATGACGCCAGGCAGGTCCGGGTGAAACTACCACAACCGCTCGTCAGCACTCTCCAAACAGCTTCAGTGGCGGTCGTGCCGGCAGACAATATTGCGCTGGCTGCACTCCCCGCAGAGATGGTCGGTTTAATTCCTGATCCGGCGCCGATTGTGCCCGAGAATTTACAGAAGCGGCGGCAGCGCACGGCCTTCTACCGTGGCACCAGTGATTCTGTCGCGTCCCTGTTTGTCGCAGATTTTAATGTACGCAAGCAATCGATTGCCGTGCGGATAGACAGCGTTGCCGACCTGCGAGAGGAACGGGTCCAAATCCAACAGAAACTGCATTACCGAGTTGAACATGAACCAACTCATCAATTGAATTTGAAATTTTCAGAGTTGCCCGGAGAAAAGATGCCATTGAAGGTCCAGGTCGATGGACAACCTACCTCGGCCTTTTTCTTCGCGGTTTCTCAAAATGAAAGTGATCCGGAACAACAAGCAGAACTCTATGTAACGCTTTCGAACGAGCGGAAGGGCGACGTGATGTTGACGATCGAATACGAGCGTCCCTGGTCGGAGTGTTTGACAAAGCTGGGTGATGGGCTGGATATTCCACTCTTTGTCCCGAGTCAGGAACCCGTGTCCGAGCACCAGTTAGAGATCCGTAGCGAATCGCCAGGCAGATTGATTGTCACGGACGATCGCTGGACCATCGAAGATTCCGCCGAAATGAAAACGCGTGATCAATCCGTGCTGTCTCTGTCGAGTCCGGGTGCTGCGGGCAGTGTACAGTTCGATCTTGGACCCGTGACACGAGAAAAACGAGGTAAGACCGTTGTAGAAGCTGCCTGGATACAGACCTGGATCTCTGATGAACTCAGGCAGGATCGAGCAGTGTTCTGTTTGCAAAGCAGGAATAGTAGTCTGCAGATCCGTTTGCCTTCAGGGACACAAATGACGGATGCGATTGTCAAGGTAGATGGTCAACGTGTGACAGTAATTCGCGAAAAACAAGATCTGCTTGAGATCCGCTTGCCAAGCAGTCGACCTCAGGAGTCGAACCTTGTTGAATTGTGGTATTCCTTCAACCGTCATAGGACTGCATTCGGTGAGATGGGGGTGCAATTGCCACGGATCGAAAACGCTCATTGGACTCGGCAGGTTTATTGGCAACTCGTGCTTCCGCGACGTGAATTTTTGGTTGATTTCCCCGATGACTGGACACCGGAATTCAATCGCCAATGGAACACCTTGTTTGTGGGAAGGAACACGAATTTCACAGCTGATCTTGAGAGTGAAATGAAAGTGTCCTGGAGAGGTCTCCCGCAGGCCCGTTGGTTAACCAACCAGTACTTGTTCACGTGCTATGCCGACATGAAGCCGATTAAAGTGAGAACGATCAGTCAAAGGACTGCATTGTTGGTCTTTGGTGGTTGTGCCTTGGTGGCAGGACTTCTTGTGATCCGTGTACCGCAGTTTCGACATCCGCTGGTTCTCTTAATTACTGCAATGATGTTTTTGACTTTTGCTGTCGTTAATCCCGAAGTTGCTGCGTTAATAGCCCAGGGGGCAGTGGTGGGCCTCTTGATGGCTATCTTTGGATTGCTCATTCAGTGGTTTATCTTGTGGCGCAATCGTGGTGAAGGAATTGTACATGGTAGTACAGCTTCTTTGGTCGAACGATTTGGTACGGATTTTCATCGACTCGTGAATGATGATGAGCAATTAGGAACGACCAGAACGTCGCCAGGTTCTGTGCCCGATTCTCAGAGCGTGTAATGGTTGCTGACACATTTAACTCGCGGATGTCACGGACGGGTGCCGAGGTCTTCGCAATTGGGGTTCTATTGGTGACGGTGTTGGTGACGTCCGTCTGTGGTCAAGGGATTCGAGCCTCTGTCCGACCGACCAGTAATACGATGCTCTTGCGCAAAATCAAGGCGCCCCTAGCGCAGATGGAAAATTGGCCGCGAGGCAATTATCGCTACTTTCCCATGGACCGGGAGGAATACGAAAACCTGGTGGAACGAATTGCGGAAAGGAAAAACGCGCCAATAGATGCGATCGTACGTATCGAGAACGCTGTTTACGAGGCTCGTTTAGAAGGGATGAATTTGGTTGAAGGTTTGGCCACTTTGCAAATTCAACACGATGTGAGTCATCCGGTCGAACTTCCTCTGGAACTCTGCGGCATTCCCATTTTTCACCCTCGCTGGAAATTCGAACCCCCGGTCCCGGCGACTGTCGGTTTTACGCAACAGCAGACTTGCGCGGCGATCGTCGAGCGCAGCGGAGCGCTACAGTTCGACTGGTCAGTGCGGGGCGTGAAGGATTCCCTGGAAGTGGTTAACTTTCCTTTACGATTTCCGGCCAGCCCCTCTAGTCGTCTGGTTCTGGATTTACCTGCCCAGCGGGTTCCGGTGATCGATCACGGTCAGGTGGCGGGACCCTTCGAGTCTCACCACATTCAAGACACGGTCCGAGGAACACCCCAACAGACCGCTGGGGAGTACACGCCTGCAAAATGGAACCAATGGCACCTGGCCTTGGGCGGCCATTCTCACGTTGAATTGCGGATCCTTCCTGAAGCGGTCTATCAGCAGCGTGAGCGACTGGTGCTTCTTCGCGAAGCGACTAAATACGATCTTTCGGAGAGTGGTGTAGCAGTCTCCGTCGAATTGAGTCTTGACATTCACTATCAACCACTCCGTGAGATTGTCTTGGACTTGGACCCGGAAGTTCAACTCACCGGCGCATTTGTCGAAGATCAGAGGATTTCCTGGTCGGTGGAACCCGGTGAAAAAAACCAGCGAAGCAGAGCGGTGTTGCAACTCAAAGATGCTTTAATCGGAACCGGTCGTCTGCTTCGATTGGAAGGACTAGCCTCTTCGCGCCTGGAAGAGAAACTGTTGTTGCCCACTCTTCGTCCGCGAGACATGTTTTGGCAAGAAGGCACTTTTGCGTTGGTGGTTGATGAACCCTTGATAATGGTTGGTTTCGAGGCTGAAGGCTGTCATCCCGTTGCCCACCCACCCCTGGATGACCGGGAGACGAAGGATCGGCTGCAACTCCAACTCTACAGGCAAGACGCCCGCGTCGCGGTTACATTGAAACGCCGCCCCACGCAGATTGTCGTGAAGCAGGGTACAACGATTCGTATTGGGAAATCAAGTGTGACCGGAAAGGTGGTAGCCGATTGCGAAAGTCGAGTTGGGGAAGTATTTGAAATGTTTGCCAGGATCCCCCGCGCCTGGATCATCGATGCCGTAGAATCTACGGAGGCCAACGCGATTGCGGACTGGTACATCCAAGATTCCTTTGATCGAACAGCTTTGCAATTACTAAGGATCCGTCTGCGGAGTGTCTTGGATCCTACTCATGCGTTGCGCATTGTTGTTTCCGGGCATCGCGCCCGTATCCCGATGGATTTGGGCCTGGATTCAATATTGTTTTGCCGCTTTGAGAAGGTTAACGAACAAGAGAACTGGATGGAGGTTCAGGCCGAAGCTCCCCTGGTTCTGAACTTGTCTGGCGACCTCGATTTGGACCGCCTTGACTCGCAGACCCTTAGCACGCTTCCGACGGATTTACTCGCTTTCGAACCGGATAGCCTGATCTTTGACGTCAATGCGAAAGCAAATAATCTGCGGATGAACGTCGGAGAGCCCAGGCCCGAGTTTTCGGCGTCGATCACGGTTCACGCGTCTGTTTTTCAAGAGCGGCTCTCGGAATCTTATGAGATTCGATGCACCCCACAAAGTGGTTACGTCAACCAACTGCAAGTACGCTTTTCGGAGCCTCGTGATGGGGAACCACGATGGATGCTGTCCGACGCAATGGAAGGAGGTTTGATGACCCGCAGTGTCAGTCAGACTTCCATTGCTTCTGAAGTTGCCGGTGAGACGTGGCAGATCGATTTACAAAGGCCGCGACGAGAACCTTTTTCGATACGCGTATTTCGTTCCATCGAACTCAGTGGCGAAACGCGGCTTTCGTTGCTGGGCGTGGTCAATGCGGAGACTCAACAAGCGAGATTACTCATTCAAGCTAACCCAGACGCCAAACTGCAAATCGGGCAGCAGGGACTTCAACCGGCTCCTCGAGATGCTTTGGGTTCAGGCAGTTCTCCCCCAACTCGTGCCGTGTATCGTTACGATGCGACCCAAATTGCAATCGATTCCGGACGGTGTAACGTTACCATCCGTCCGCAAAAGAGTACGGCCTTGTTATTCGATGCGTGGGTACGGAGTTCCAATCTTGTGACGCACCTCGCCACCGATGGACGGGCAATTCATGACCTCGACTACCAGTTGGACAACCGAGGTGAACGAAGTATAGCAGTCCGGATTCCTGCCGAAGTTGTAATTCAACGGGTAGTGGTGGAAAACAAGGAAGTGGCACTCGATCGCTGGGACCCCCTTGTGCCACTGGTACTCGACCTGCCTGTCGACGTCCCAACTCCGAGAATCACATTTGAAATGGTGACTTCCGGCGAATCCTTGGGTTGGTGGAATGAGCTCTCTGCACCCAAAATTGAATTGGATATTTCCATCTTGCATAGGCAATGGACGGTGAACCTGCCCGCTGGTTATCGGGCCAATGCCCCGAGGAACCAGCAGGATGCTCGGGAGTGGACCTGGCAAACTCGTTTGTTTGGTCCCTTGGTGCGAACTGCTGAAACGCCTGCCCCATCGCGTCGAGTTGCGTCTGCTCAAGCAGGAAGATTGAATCTGGATCAAAACGCGTCGATAGAGCGACAGCAGATCCGGACCAGCGTTTTGACACCGCTGAGTTTCTATAACACGCGAGCCGTGGCCGCCTGTGGATGGTTGTTCTTGTTGATAACGACTGCCCTGGTGTGGTGGTTGGTCAGGCTGGATCCAATTCATTGGTTATTCGCACTGGGGGTGGCTGTCGTGACTGCATTGCTGGTTCCTAATCCTCTGGTGCCGATGACGGGGTACCTCCTCCCAGGGACATTTTTGGGGGGATTTTTTGCCGTGTTTGTTGGGATGACCGGGTCGCGCCACCTCTCTCCGAAACTTCCGGACACGCCCTCTTCGGGTGGGCAGACGCCGTTGCTAGGGCGGATGTTCCTGGTGTGTTTCCTGCTGACAACGGTTCCGGGTGTGGTACGGGAGAGGGATGTTTTGCAGGCTGTTGAGACAACATCCCCCGAGATTTTTAAGATTTTCGTCCCCGTTGATGAGCAAGGGGATTCCAAGGGACCTTACTACGTCCCTGAACCGGTCTATCGAACTCTGCACGAGTTGGGTCAGTCTCTCGATGGAATTCATCCCAGGTGGAACATTCAAGGTGCTAATTACCGCGCAAAACTGGATTGGGAATTGCCCGACAGAAGGTTGGCCGTTGTAGAACTCAAGGTTTTTTTCAAGCTGGGGACAATGTCCCGGAAGGTCACTGTGGGGATTCCATTTCAAAAAGAAGAGGTCCACCTTGTCGAAAATTCAGCAAGGCTTGATGGACGACCGATTCGGCCCCAATGGGATGAAGAAAACAAGCTGATCCGTTTGCTCGTTGAAGAGCCCGGAAACTATCTTCTGGAACTCTCCTTCCGGCCGGTAGTTCCCGGATCAGAGATGTTGCATGGGTGGGAAGTACAGATTCCTAAAATACCTTCAGCAACGCTCGACGTAGAATTGCCACCGGACGCTCCGCTGATCGACATTCCCACGGCACGTGGCCGGTTGCAGTTGGCTCCAGACACCGGCAGAGTCAAGGCTGAACTGGGGCCGATTCGGAAGTTGGCTTTTCGGTGGTCCCAGGGGATGGGACAAGGAACCATTCGCGGAACAGCTGATGTGAAAGAACTTGTCTGGCTCAAGATCCGCCCCGGGTCTGTGATTCTCGACGCAAAATTCAGTTACGACGTCACTGAAAGCGGAATCGGAGCGCTTGAAATCCGCGCCGATCCTCGGTTGAGATTGTTACCTATGGCAGATGACTCTCCCGTGCAACGAGTTCAAATTGAATCGGATCAATCCCCAACCATCTTATTTGTACTGAAGCCGACGACTGAGGATCAGGTGACGATCAATGCCCGTTTTCTAATGACGGACACGTCTGGTATCGGCAACCTGTTGTTTCCTCGCGTCAACGCCGTCGGGAACGTGACACGTCGCTTGCTTGCGGTGTCGGTTGATCGTGAACTGACGTACCAACTGCATGGTGGTGAAAATCTCGCGAGAATTGCGGCAACGGAATTCATGCGTGAATGGGGAACCGAAGAGCTACTGCCACAGTTTGTTCTTGTTGATTCCATGGAAGATGATCAGGAGTGGACGATATCTGTCGCACCCCAGGAGCGTAAAACGGATTCCGAGCAACACGTGACCGTAATGTGTCATGCGGAGCATGCCGTGTTGGACCATCGAGTGGATGTGGTAAAAACAGATGGAATGTTGGCGCAGCACCAACTATCGGTTCCTGCGGGATTGGAGGTGGAGAAGGTCGAAATCAACGACTCCTCCGGCACGGTCCCTGTCCGCTGGACGCTCGATGAAAACAATCGTCTCAATATAGTTTTGGGTCGCCCAACACGTGAATCCCATCGCTTGTATTTGCGTGCTCGGCGTCGCTACGGATCCGATCAAAGCCTTGAACTTCCTGCCATCCAGTTGTTGAACTCGCAGTTGTTGGCACTGGAACTGGAAGTTTTCCGTCAGCCCGGCATTCGCGTGGATGTCACTGATGCCGATGGTCTTGAGACAGTCGAACGGGTTCCAATGGAAGGGACCGCTTGGAACAAGTATTTGAAGGTGGCGCACTGGAAGGCAAAGACAGCCGGGACAGTTGCTGTTCTGCGTGTCCTGGCAGACGAGCCAGAAATTCAATCCGTACAAGTTAGTACGATGTACCCTCGCGACGGCAAATGGTGGATGCAGTTATTGCTAAGGCTGTCAGTGAATCAGGGAATTGTCGATATCGTAGATTTTTCTCTGCCCGCTGTCTGCGGAAGCGAAATCACCTCGGAGGCTTCCTGCGAAACAGCGATATTTGACATTCCCGGTACGGGGCGACGGCGACTTTCCGTAAAACTTTCAAAACCTTGTACCAAAGATTGCACCATCCATCTTCAGATTCCTCTACAATTTCCGCCCGGTCAGCGAATTCACCTGCCACATGTCGTGCCCTTTGTAGATCACCAGCGTACCCATTACGTCGTTCTTCCTCAGCAGGTTGACGGACAGATTATCCGTTGGGATAAAAGCCGGCTACAACCCGTTAGATTGCCGGAATGGTTTCTCTCCGAGTCACCCCCCGACGACCAATCAATGAGTTATGCGGTAACCGGAGAAGATCTTCACGCCGAAATACGACCGCGTGAAGGAATGGCTGGTGTACCACAGTTGCGTTTAGTGGATATCCATGTCAACGTGCGCAACGACAACAACTATCACGGCAGTGTCTTTTTTTACTTGGACCCGGCGGGACGAGACAATTGTGTTCTTCAACTGCCTGATCGTGCCAAATTAGTACACGTCACGGTGGCAGAACTTCCCGCAAGGACAGAGGTGTTGGATAACCAGCAAGTGAAAATATTTCTGGGACTGCAACGATTGCCTCAACGAATTGAAGTCGTTTTTGAGGGAAAAGCGGTTCGAGCGAGTTCCCGGGGTTCCACTTTCCAAGTTGCGGTTCCCGAAATACTAGAGGTGCCAGTCCAAAGGACGCTGTGGACAGTCAATGGATGCAGCGCTGATGAACTCCGGCAGACGCAAGGAATCAGCGCCGAGCGTCAAAAACTTTTGCGATTGAGGAGAATGTCAGAATTGATGGACCTGACATCCAATGTCATCGCGGAAGAACCGATTGAAGACATCACACGCTGGTATCAGGTGTGGGCACGACGTTATGTAAAAGCACAACGAATGTTAACATTACAACTTGCTGACCATTCGCCCGGATTCGAAGTGGAGGGGGCTGATTTGGAAGTCCTGGAACGAAAACAGTTGTCCATGGCGAGGCATCTGGGGACCGAGAATATTCTAGAGCAGCTAGGCTCTTCGACTGACGAAGACCTGTTGGGTAATCAGGATTCCAGGCCAAGCAACTTTCAGAAAGAAAATGTTACGCGCCTGACGTATCAAGGCGGGGAAGGAACAATCAATCTCTCTCTCGTCCCATTGGAGCCTCGGTTTGGATACCAGCGATATCTGATCGGTTTTAGCTTGGCCGTGGTCACATTTTTTGGAATCCGCTGGAGGCCTGTCTGGGAGTCGTTCGTCAAACGCTTGTGGTTTCGGTGGCCTTTCTTGAGTATGTCCTTCGTGGGCATTGTCTGGTGGCTCTGGTTGAACCCCCGTTGGTTGGGACTGGTAATCATTTTGGTGGGCATTCTGTATGCCGCCAGGATACCTATCTGGTTAGTAACCTGGTTGCGACCCCGACGGCCAGTTGTGCTTTCCCGGCGGGCGTAAGGCATGATGAGACCACTTTTTACATAGATCTGTGCGGGCGCTGGCACGAATCGTTTCCTTCCCGGAGCACCTCGTTCCGATTCGACGTGATTCTGTAAGACAACACGGTTGCGTTTGTCTCATCAGACGTCACGTCCTTCAGGGTCCGCCTCACAGGCACCCCTCTTTTTGCACGACCGACCCCTGAAATATTTTTTATCTTTCTAATCAAAAAATATTGCGAGCCCGCTTTGCCAGCCAGATTCACCCGGGCCATGCTAGCGGTGGACGAATGTAGGTGCAACGTGGACCACTTCCTGCCGAAACACATGACGCAATCTCTTATTTCGTCTTGGCAGGTTATGGCTGTTTTGATACGGTATCGCACTCGTTTTGGATGGCCGACACGGAGGGAGGTTCTCATCAACTCTTACCCCCAACAAGATTTATGCGTCCACATTCGCTGGATGATCCGGCGCGACATGCCGGAAGTTTTAAACATTGAATCATCCAGTTTTGAATTCCCTTGGTCGGAAGATGACTTTATTCGTTGTTTGAGACAGCGAAACTGCATCGGGATGGTTGCAGAATATGATCAACAAGTCGTCGGGCTGATGATCTATGAACTGCACAAAACACGGTTGCACATTCTGAATTTTGCCGTTAGTTCAGCGTTTCGGCGTTTGGGAGTGGGAGCCCAAATGGTGCAAAAGCTGATTGGCAAGCTTTCTCCTCAACGTAGAACAAAAGTTTTGCTCGAGGTAAGAGAAACCAATCTATCAGCTCAATTGTTTTTTCGAAATCTTGGTTTTCGGGCGACAAACGTACTTCGTGATTTTTATGAAGACACGACGGAGGACGCCTATCTGATGTCCTATCGTTACGTATCGCAACCGACCGAAGAGTTTGCACCGGTGAACCGGATTAGCCATTTAGCTGGGTAACGCGTAGTGAACGTCAGGCCTACACAGCGACCAACGGTCACACGGTGAGGATGTGCACCGCGAGTTGAGGGAACTCGACGATGGCAACAGTGTGTTGGCGAGCCCGATAAAGTGCTCCGGGATTCAGGACCAGGGTGTTGCCCACGAATTTCCGCTGTGCCATGTGGGTATGTCCATGACAGAGTAAGTCCCATTTTCCGCTAACGGCTTCCCTCTGAAGAAGATAAGTATCGTCTCCATGAATAAATGCCAGTCTGCGACCTCGAAGTTCGATTTTTCCAAACCGTCCATGAAGGATTGCTCCGGCAGATTGAATGGCATCGTTTAGTTGCTCTGTATCCCGGTCAACGTTTCCCAGCACATAATGGGTGGGCCACTTGGAAAAGACGCTTGGTATACTGGCTGACCCAATGTCGCCGCAATGGATTATCTGCTCCACGCCGAACGGTTCGAGCACTCGCACAGCATCCATGGCAAAAGGGACATGTCCGTGGGTATCACTAACAACCCCGATCAGCGTAGTGGCGTCGTCTTTCGATGCTTTCACGGAAATGCCCTATGAATCGACTTGGCAACAGTGATTTCCACTTTGATCCTGTCTCGCGATGTGAAAAATTTCTAGACTATGCCAATTGCTTGAGAACGGATGATCATTTGCCCCCAAACTAAAATTGTATAGTTCACACTGCAACGCTGCGAAAGATACCGTAAACGGCCAGCAGAACCAGGAGATTGACGGAACGAATGCCCGGGGCCTGTGAGGCCGTCTCCCTGTCCTTCATCGGTTTTGCGATGCCTGTTTTTTCGCCTGGTTAGAGTTGGTAAGTTTTATTCTTTTCTTCAAAATTCCTGACAGGTGTCCTGATTTCGAATGAATGCCGACTTCTACGCCTGGGTGCTGATTTCCTTGGTGGTCTTCACCCTGTTGACTTGGTTGTTCTGGTGTGTGCTCCGCGCACCCTACCCTCTCCTTCATTGGGTGTTTTATCAACTGGCCATGCTAATTGCACGTGTGCAATGGCGTTGTACCGTCATTCGACCGGTTTCACTTCTAGCAGATCAAGGGGCGGTCATTGTCACCAACCATCGGACTTCGGTTGATCCGTTTTTCATACAAGTAGCCGTAGGAACGCGTCGGGTCCATTGGATGGTTGCCAAAGAATATGTGTTGCATCATGCTTTCCGGTGGTTTCTTGTCCCGGCACAAGTGATTCCGACCAACCGGTCGGGCATTGACACAGCGGCAACGAAGCAAGCGATAAGGTATGTGAAACAGGGATCGTTAGTGGGAATGCTTCCTGAGGGACGTATCAACATGTCCGATCAGTTTCTTTTACCTGTTCGGCCAGGAGCAGCACTGATTGCTTTGCGGACTCGAGTACCGCTTGTTCCTTGTTACATCGAAGGGGCGCCCTTCGACAAGTCGGCCCACAGCCCTTTTCTAATGCGAGCGCGAGTTCGCGTCCATTTCGGTGATCCAATCGATTTGTCTGAATGGTATGACGAAAAAAATGAGCATGAGGTAGCGAATCGGACGACGATTCAGGCAATGAAGGCAATTGCCAGGCTGGCTGGGCAACCTGATTTTGAACCGGCTCTCGCCGGCCGCCGCTGGAAACCTACTCGCAAAGAGCTCGAAGAAGCCATGGAGACCTCCGATCGACGTCACACCAAGGGACGGTCTTGAATGATTTGGGAAATCAGGTTTGCGTTGGGACAATGCGACTGCGGTTGAGGAGGTCTGACTACTGATTGCCACGGTGATCTTCAGCATTTCAGAAGATTGGATTTCGCGACAGCCTGGTTTTTCCGGAAAGTTGGTGCTTGAAGCATCGATCCCTGCCTGAGACGTTGGACTACTTTCAAGTAGGGGTTTTGAAAAACTGGAGCCATTGCCAGTTGCAACTTTTGCAAAATTACTATTTGTTGAGTTGCTGTTTTAGTGCCACCATCTTCAACTGGAGTTGGTTTTCGACCTGCTCGAGATCAGTTCCTGAAGTGAAGACCGTTAACACAGGTTGTCCCTTACCGATCGAGCTGCCGACCTTCGGGATGTCGGCCAACTGAGGCCAAGTTCCGTGTTCCAGGTTGATTGTCTGAACCCAGTCCAGGAACGGACGGGTTATTAGCAGAGGTTTCTCCGCATAGCAGATAGCTTTTCCATGCATCATTGAAGTATCCGCTCGACATGGCGTGACGTCACAGTGCAAGCCGAATGCGGAAGCATGCTGAGAGATAAGGTCAGTCCGGCCGGCCCGTTCCAGAATTTCAACCGATGCGGTGTAGCGCGGGTTGACTTCGACTGTCCAAACCTGGTTGTTTGCAATCACTGCGTCGACTCCAATTAACCCGCGCACAGCAAATACGGACCGAAGCGTCTCACCAATTCGCTCAAACTGTTTTCGGATCTTCCGTTCGAGTTGCACCGGACCGATGCTGCCCGCGTAGGAAAACGCAGCAGCGCCGGCCCAATCGCACCCGGTCAACTGGTAAGTAACACCCAGCAAACGTGCTGTCGTGCAGGAGACGATATAAACGGCAGAACAAGGCCAGCCCTGAATCTGACGTTGATAATAAAACTTTCTGTTTTCTCGGTGATGCTGTCGCAGGGGTTCAATGTGTCGACCAGCTGCGGACTGGAAGGGTTTGCGCAGCCAGCCTGGGTGGTGGGGGATTTGATCAAGGTGGTTCAGGATGTCGGGGTAGAGCAGATCAGCATCTCGGAAGGCTTCCGCCATTCGGCGGGGATTCCGCACTTGACGGATTCGTTTTCCAGCGTTTCCGTAGAGAGGTCTCTGACGGGCAATTTCATCAATCAAGTCGGGATGATTTTCCAGAGCCCCCGTGTACATCCAGGGTCCCGGAGGTAGCTCTCCGATGGCCTCGGCAATTCCGTAGGGATAATTGGCGACTCGTGTTGCGGAGAAGAAACGCACGAGGTCGCTATCAGCGAACAAGTCAACCGTGCAAGGTTCAAATCCCGATCTTTGGGCCGAGAAAGCAGCGGCACGAGCACTTGCCCCGGCGATGATGATCTTGCCGTTCATACAGGATCGAGAGCCTACTGCGGGAAAAGGGGAAGATTAAAACACGATTTTTTGAAGAAAACCATGACGTTGCTGTCAGCTGTAAGATATGTTTTGATGGTCCCTTGCGAGATCCGTCTTTTCTTCTCTTCTTTTCTCTTCTCTTCGATTACTTTTCGTCAGGTCGTTCTGGCCTCCCTTTATACCTCGTGGAGACTCGCCATGCGAAGGCACACACATTTTCTGCGCCCCTGTCGTAGTTTAACCCGGACACCGCTTCCTGTCCGACGTGGGAACATTCTTGTACTTTCTGCGATGCTGATGGTGATTTTGGTGGGCATGGTCGCGTTTGCGGTAGACACTGGTTTCATGTTTTCGATGCAAACGGAACTGCAACGCTCCGTGGATGCGGCGGCGTTAGCTGCCGCCGGCGGTCTTGTTGAGGGTGCAACAGGAGCGAGCGAGAAAATGGCCGAGTATCTGTTGCGAAACCCCATCGGAACGAACGGGGTCACGCTTGACGAAGACCAATTCGATGAACAGATTGCAGCTTTTTTGTTGGAACACGAGGAGGACCTTGAAGTCAAATTTGGAAACTGGAATTCCGAGTCCGGAGAGCTGGAACCTGCTTTGGAAAATCCGTCAGGCGTTCGCGTCAGCATGCGTTATAACGACTTGCCGCTTTTTTTCGCACCAGTTTTGCACTACGAGAAATTCCAAGTCAAGGCATCCGCGACCGCCATGTACCAACCCCGTGACATGGTTGTTGTGCTCGACCTCTCGGCTTCGATGAATGACGACAGCGAACTACCGGCGATTGCCAACCTTGGTCAGACGGCCGTCGAGATGAATATCGAAGAGATGTGGGATGACTTGGGCAATGTCGTCTACGGAAATCTACCGTTTACCCCCGGCTACGTGACGATTCCAGGGAAAACAACACCTGTTTCTGTGACCTGGCGGGGTAGTTCGGTTGAAATTACTGGGACTGATACGATTAAACAGGTCAAACTTTACTTCACTCGCAACGGTTCAAGGCGGTATGCGGAATCATTCTACCCGAATTCGACGGGCGGCACATTTTCCGGTAACCGCTTCAGTGGTTGGACGGTTTGTCAGGTACGACTCAAAATGAAAGGCAAAACAGAACGATTTGATTTCTACAACAACGAAACCATTGCCCGAGGTTTGGGCCTTCATGAGATTTCATATCCCTATGCTAGCGGAAGTTGGGGTCAGTTTATCGAATTTTGCCGCGAATCATCTTCTGCCCATACGTCGTATTACGATTACCACGTCAAGGCAGCGGGTTATCGACATAAATTTGGAACACTCCTGTTGATCGACTTTTGGAACCGTTTCAAAACACAAGTTCTCCAGCACGATTCATTGTGGATGTGTCGCCAACAGCCTCTCACTGCAGTCAAGGAATCGGTCGACGTGTTTGTCGATTATGTGGCGACTGCAAACACCGAGGACTATATCGGCTTGTCTGTCTACAATTCGGCTTCCGGAAATGGAACGCTGGAAAGCCCCTTGACCGACGATTTTGAATTGATCAAGTACATCGCTCACCATCGTCAGGCTGGCCACTACCACAGTTGGACGAACATTGGCGGTGGGATGCAGAAAGCTCGCGAAGAACTGCAAGATAACGCGCGTGCAGGCACCTTTAAAATGATCGTGCTGATGACCGATGGTAACGCGAACTGGGTGAACGGTGGAGTCGATACCGAAGCAGCCGACCAGTACGTACGCGATGAGGCGCAACTTTGTGCAGTTGCGGGTTACCCGATCGTTACCATCAGTCTGGGAGCGAATGCGGATTCGTTTCTGATGGATGAAGTGGCAGAAATCACTGGTGGTGCCCACTTTAGCATTCCGGGTGGGCAATCGGTCAGTGACTATTCTGCCGACCTTTTGGAGGTGTTTCAGACAATCGCCGCGACTCGCCCGCTGAAGATTGTTCATTAGATCTCTGGATACCAGTCTCTAAGAGAGCGACCCCTGGGACCGTGACACCAGGGGTCGCTTTATTTCTTGGCTCTGCTACCGAATTCTCCCAACTTAGCACCGGCTATGAACGGGCCTCCCTGTCCGTACCGGTCTCTGGAAGGCCAATTCGTACAGAGGGTCCTTGCATTCGACGGGGCGTATGTTAGTTTTTCGTTTTGTGGTATACGGCCACTACCTTGGATCTAGGATCAGGATAGGTATTTCCTCGAAGCTACGGAGAATGTTGTATGTCGATGTTTATTGGTGAAGCCCTGTCGGGAGACGGAAACGAAATTGCTCATATCGACTTGTTGATTGGCAACAAAGACGGCCCCGTCGGAGTTGCCTTTGCCAACGCTTTGGCACGTCAGAGCGAAGGACACTCCAACTTACTGGCGGTCCTTACGCCTAATCTGGCGGTGAAGCCTGCTACGGTGATGATCACCAAAGTCACGATCAAAGGACAGAAGCAAGCTGTGCAAATGTTTGGCCCGGCACAAGCGGCCGTGGCAAAAGCAGTCGCTGATTCTGTTGAGTCGGGAGTCATTCCCAAAGATCAGTGCGAGGATTTAGTAATCGTTTGTGGTGTTTTCATCCACTGGCAGGCGGAAGACGACAAAAAGATCTATGACTATAACTATCAAGCCACCAAGGAAGCCATTGCCAGTGCAATGGCTGGGAAACCTTCCGTAGATGAAGTGGTTTCCGGCAAGGAAGACGCGGCTCACCCCTTCCGCGGCTTTTGATTCCCGGTCAATAAAAACGATTCCCCTTCAGCTGAATGTTGTTGGGGGTGTCATAGATGGTTTGTATCTAGGCGACAGAAGGTCCCGCCGTGGGACCTTTTGTCGTTTCTTCGTTGCCTGGCGTGACACGGCCTCGTTGGTAGCATATTCTGGGCGAATGATGAATCTCTTGACTTTGTCGTGGTAAGCGATTTCTTGTTCCACATGATTGACTAATTGTTCCGTCTCCTCAGGCTGCTACAGCATCATGAATCACCGGAAAGCCTCCGAAACTCGATCCCGTGTTCTTCTCCAATTGGATTCGGACCCACATCCGAGCGTTTTCGACGCCGTTGTCGCGGTGGATTCGAAAGTGGATCATCTACTTCGTCATGGTTCCGTGTCACCTGATCAAGTGCAGGAAATGGTTCACGGAACCATTTTCACTCGCGGTCCGAAAGAACTGAAAGACACAGCCATTTTTGTCGGGGGCACGGATGTGGTTCAAGGTGAAGCTCTGTTACAGGCCGTACAGGAGACGTTTTTTGGTCCGATGCGGGTTTCAGTCATGATGGATTCAAACGGATCAAACACCACGGCAGCCGCTGCTGTTCTGGCTGCAGGAAAGCACGTGAATCTTCGTCAGGCCCGAGTCTCAGTGCTGGCAGCTACTGGGCCTGTGGGCCGTCGTGTGGTGCGGCTTCTGGCATCCCAAGGAGCAGAAATCCAAGTTGGATCTCGATCTCTTCGACGTGCTGAGGAGGTGTGCGAAACTGTTCAGTCGACGTTTTCGGAGTGTGTTTTACATCCCGTTCAGACGGGGACCAATGACTTGTTGCTCCAGGCATTAGACGGTAGTGCGGTGGTCATCGCTGCGGGTTCACCGGGAACGTTGCTACTGCCCCAATCAGTACGCGTCCAAGCGAAGCACCTGCAAGTCGCGGTTGATTTGAATGCTGTGCCACCGCTGGGAATGGAAGAAGTCGACGTAATGGACCAGGGTGTCGACCGCGATGGAATTGTCTGCTACGGGGCGATTGGAGTGGGGGCCTTGAAAATGAAAATTCACAAAACAGCTATTCAGCGACTCTTCGAAAGAAACGATCTGGTATTGGATGCGGAAGAAATCTATGCGCTGGGTGCAGAAATTCTCTCGTCAAATGCTTAGCTTCGCCAAAAGGAAAGTTGTTACCAGCAGGATCAGAGTGCATATCAGCCACATCGTCAGGTTTTTCCAAAAACGAGAATTCTTCCCCGGCTGGGGTGCTCGTAATTGAAACTCTCTCGAACTTCTGTTGTCTGCTTCTTGAGTTGAACGAACGATCAATTCTTTCGCGAGGGCGTGTTGCTGCGCCGGAAAAAGGTCACCGGGCACCGGTCGGTCACGCAATCTGACGGAATGCGATGGACGGGCTTCCTCCGCGACTCTTGGAGGCAAAAGGGTTTCAACGGCCCGGCTGGATCGCCTGTGTTTTGGGAGATGCACAGAAGGTGTTTTGCTGGCAGGTTGTTGGTCGCTCTGGAAATCAACGCTTTGGTTGCTTTGGAGATTTTCCCCATGGGCGTGAAGGGTCACAACATTCATGCAGTTTGGACAGCGTACTTGCTGTCCCAGGTACGATGAATTAGCCCGGAATCGCTGGGAGCAGGTGGGGCAGCAGACGGTGATCATGGACATCGTGTACTTCCTCGATTTCCGGGTGCCCTCGATAAACGATCGTCAGCCGATGCCGGATTGAGCACAACAGCGCTATTTTTCCGACCTTGTTTGTCCCACGTTCAAAGTAACAGTTTATCTTAGAAGGGTTTGTGTCAGCGAGTCGTGAAAGGCTCTCAGGATAGGTGAAAGTGCACCAAATGACACTTGGCCGGATGAGGGAACCGGTGCTGAAAACGTTGTTTACTCGGGTTTATACCGTGCCCACCGACTGCCTCGTAGCATTACGGGACAATAATGAAATTCTGCCTATTCCGACCCGAATCAAGGATTTTACCCGGATCAATGACCTGAAATATTTTGCAGGTACCTCTTTGCCGAGAGGCCCTTTGGTTTGCTGCCAATCTGCGTCAGCCCGGAGTGAAATGTGTGGCAGGCCCGTGACCGACCGGAAATCAATGTTCCGCTAAGGATCAACGTGCGGCTAGTGAGAGATTAACGGCCCGCTGGTAAAGATCAATCCAGTCGCTCGATTTTGTTTTCAGGTTACCGACCGAACCCAATGAAAAAACTGAAGATTTGTTCATCATCAAACTGGGCTTGGGCAATGGGAAATGCGAAATCCAATGCGATTGGTGCTGGTCCCATGGCGGGCACGAAAAGTCGCATTCCGAACCCGGGTGCCACACGGTAATTTTTTGAATTGATTTCAATATTTTCTTCAACGGTACCATAGTCGACGAACACAACGCCTCTTAGCATGTCATCGGCGGTGAGTGGGAACAGGTATTCCACAGACCCCAAAAATTGAAATTCACCACCCACGGTTACCGTCCCCACGACGGGCGAAGCTCCTCGGAAGTCGAACCCGCGGATGGTAGAAAATCCACCGGCAAAGAAATTTTCAAAAATGGGGGTTTGAGCCCCCGTGACTCCCGTGCGAAGACTGAATCCCAACGTGTGTCGGCCTGAGGAGTCTGGACGTTCATGGATCAGGAAATACTGCCGAAAGTCAGCCGTCACCCGTGGATAATCGTAGGTTCCCAAGACCTGTTCGTAGCTGAATTCAAGCATGTGACCCTCCGTCGGAGCGAAGGGTATATCACGCGTATCGTGAGAAACTTTCATTCGCGTTCCAAACAAATTGCTCTTACCAAGTGCCTCATCCAATTCCGGTACACCCAGGACCTTTGGATCGTGAATGTTGACTTGCTCTGCTCGAAGAGTCATTCCTAATGAAAGGTCCGGAGTGAGACGGTACCCAAATCCTAGTCGTCCCCCCAGTCGCTCTTCATCCCAATCGAAGAAACGACGGTCGAAGTAAAATCCGCTCATGTTGAAGCTGACCTGGGTACCGAGGAGATAAGGTTCGGTGAGACTGGCGGTGTAGCGTTGAACCAGGGTGCCCGGCAACGCTTCCAGTCGGAATTGCTGTCCACTACCTCGAAAGGCCGTGCCATTGGCAACCTCTTGCCAACTGCGAGGAACGCGAAAGAGGTCAAAGTTACGCTCATCGACAACGATATTACCGATCACTCCAGCGTCCGAGTTGACACCCACACCAAACATGAAACGTCCCGTCTGGGCTTCCTGGACCAGTACGTCAATATCGGCTTCCATGTAGGGGTTGGGGCCTAGACTGGGCGACGAGAGCAGGGGTGACGGAGGTGCTAGGCTCCGACTGTCAACGGTTTCGGGGGATGAGAGCGTTTCCGAAACAGGGCCCTGCGTGTAGTTATTGGGCGGTGGGGGTGGAAGGCGTTCCGTTTGGGAAACGGCACCGATACCAACTCGTGGTGCAGCGCTGATCCCTGAGGACGGAGCGAATTGGCTTGCAGAGTTCACAGGATCTGTCAGCGGACGGGAGGCCAAGGGCGGTGTGTAGGTAGATCCACCAACACCTGTGGGTGAAGTCGGAAGGAAAGGCGATTGTCTGGAGGCTGAGTCTGTAGTGGACGAGTAATGAGGCACAGCCGTGTATTGCGGTGTATTCGAACTCCAATGTTGCGGAGTGGTAGCGTAGGGGTCTGGAGTCGAGAATTGCGTTGTCGGAAGAAGGGTTCCCTGGGAATTTGAAAGTGGCTGGCCGGAGGGAACTGTGGCGTAGCGGTGATGATTGTTGGTTCCTGGTGTCAGTTCGTTGAACCTATGACTCGTGAAATTGGAATCCTGGCCCCGAACCACGTAGGGTTGTTCAACCGTGCTTGGCTCACCCGTCACCGGCGAAGGGGGAGTAAACTGCTCGGACTGTGAAGAAAAATTTGCGCAGCCATTGAGAAACAACACCCACAGGGCTGTACTGCGAAGGACTCGATATTTCACCGTTTGCACGCTCATCGGTTGGCTGATTCTTCCACCGGCTTGACCACCACCCGCGGATGAAGCCCCCGGGACGGATCGGTTAAAAATAACTGAGACGCCTTGAGCCGGCGCTCCCAGGCTCGGATTTTCCGGATGTCAAACGGATCTCCCGGTTGAATATCCGTCCGTGTCTTAACGACAGTTGTTTTGGTATGTGGGTAGTCACCACCAATTCGCACATTGATGTTTCTAACATGCACGATCTCGCCTTCATCGACTTTGTACACCAGGTCCAGCTGACCCGGTTCTTCGAGGAAGCGGGGTTCGGCTTGCACGTCCGCAAATATGTATCCGTGACTACCGTAAATATCTTTGATGGTGGCTTGATCACGGTTCAACGTTGCTCGCACAAAAGGATCGCCTTCCTTTAGTTTCAAAAAATCCTCCAACACATTTGTGCTGAACTTCGTGCTGCCGATAAAAGACACATTTCGGACGTCATATCGTGGTCCTTCGTTGATGACAAATCTTACTGAGACCCATTTTCCCGAAGGCCCTACTTGGTACTCGCGATCAATCCGGGTGCGAAAGAACCCAAAGCTGCGGTAGTAGTCTGTCAATTTCTCGACATCAGCGTCCAATTTGTTTCGGTCAAAGCGGCCTTTGATGAACAAAAAGTAACCACGTTTTGTTTCAATTTTTGTTTTCAGACGTTGAGAGGTGGCAAAGGTGTTTCCCTCAAAAGTTGTCTTCCACACCCGCTGGAGATTGCCTTCATTAATGACGAAAACTACGTTCCGATCACCGGGTCGATTTCCTTCGGCAATGTCGACGGTTGCTCGGGGAAAGCCGCGAGATTGGTAAAACTGTTCAATCTTTTTACGGGCTTCTTCGACTGTGTAGAGGTTCAGCGATTCATTTTCTGTCAAGCCGGTTTCTTTGGCGAGCACCCGGTCTTTCATCTTCTTGTTGCCCAAATACAAAATTCGACGAATTGTCGGTCGTTCAAAGACTTCAAACGTGACGGAGACTCCTTGAGCGTTGTACTGATCGTAGGTGCGTACATCGTGAAACATGCCGGAGGACATCAAACGTCTTACGTCCGATTGAATGGCCTCGGGGTCATAGGGTCGGTCGGGACGCGTGGTGATGAATGAACGGATCTTCGTTTCCGAATGTGTCCGTTTACCAGTGATTCGGACGTCTGTAACCAATGGCGCATTCCGCGGCGCAAATACGGGACCGTGCTCGTTGATGTAATCCCGTGCAGTACGTTGCTGCGGACCCTTGAGCTGCGGCATATAGCCCCCGGGGTTGACCATCTGGGCAGAACTGGGTCCTGGCAAGTAGCCAAGCACCAGCAGTGCAGCCGCGCCCGCTGCGAGGACAACAATAGTGGCGTCAAATCGAGCGACGGGCATGGATTGAAATTCCGTGTTCAGGTTGCGAATGCAAAAATGACATGCCGGCTGCAAGAGCGACTTTTCCAACGGTGAAGAAATAGCGAAACTCTTGTTAAGGGACAAGGTGAATGTTGATGCGGCAAATAGTGGATTGTCGCTGCCGGTTAGTTCTGCAAATAGAATGGGCTGCAACCAGCTTCGAGAGCAGATAAGATTGGAAAACTCTTAGGCGACGAAAGCATTGCACTGCCAGCAAGCCAGCAAGCCGATGCGAATCCTAGGGCGGCACTTACCAGATCGCAGTGCGGGGACAAATGCGGGCAAGTTTTAAGGTGGGTGAAACCTCGCCCGACTGAAAGGAGCGTTGATCAGGTAAGGGACTGATTTCGCTGCCGGGTCGTGGCAGTTTCCAGAATTCAGCGAACCACAAAATTTACCATTCTTCCTGGAACCACGACGGTCTTGACGATTTGTTTACCCTCCAGCAGGGGGACAATTTTCTCGTCTGAACGGGCTGTTTGCTCCAAATCCTCTTTGCTGCAGTCGATGGAAACTGTCGTCCTTGATTTGAGTTTTCCGTTAATTTGCACAGGAATTTCGACACTCGATTCCATCATCATCGACTCATCATAATCAGGCCAGGATACATACGCTAAGCTCGAATCATGACCCAAGGCTTGCCACAATTCTTCTGCGATGTGAGGAGCATAAGGGGAAAGAAGCAACACGAACTGATTCATGGCTGAGCGAGGACGCTTCGGTTGCTTTGTGAAGAAATTGACAAATTCCATCATGCGGGCAATCGCTGTATTGAGATGCATCTTCTCCAGATCTTGTGTTACTGCTTTGATGGTCCGATGTAGCACGCGAGCCTGTGCTTCATCGGGATCCACGTCCTGAACAGCAGGGTTCAATTGAATTTCTTCACTGCGATCATCGATGATCATTCGCCATGCACGGTCTAGAAATCCACGTACGCCGTTGACTCCCGCCATGCTCCATGGTTTGGTCTCTTCCAACGGTCCCATAAACATTTCATAAAGGCGCAAGCTGTCGGCCCCATATTCCGTTACGATTTCATCCGGATTGACCACATTGCCACGGCTCTTGGACATCTTGTACGATCTGCTTTCGACCCGGATTTCCGGATTGTCTTTTATCACAAAGGAGTCACCTTTTTTTTCCACATGGTCGATGTCCAGTGTTACAGGTTGCACGGGTTGGCGGGATTCTTTTTGCACTTTTTGTCCCCGAGTCTCTGTTTCCAGGGACTCGGTGCTGACCCACTTTTTTGTGGAGTCCTGGTAGCCGGTAAACTCTAACTCTCCCAAAATCATGCCTTGGTTCACCAATTTTTGAAATGGTTCGGGAGTGCTGACATAGCCACGGTCGTAGAGCACCTTATGCCAGAAGCGTGCGTAGAGCAGGTGCAGTACGGCATGTTCGGCGCCACCGACATACAGGTCGACGGGCATCCATGACCTTTCTTTGGCCGGATCGACAAAAACCTGGTCATTCTGTGGATCAATAAAGCGCAGGTAATACCAGCAGGATCCCGCCCACTGTGGCATCGTGTTGGTTTCACGACGATAGCGGTGACCATTTAAGGTTACGTAAAGCCAATCGTCAGGTGCTTTTGCTAAAGGTGGAT
>Ga0310121_10000149_pt1 | contig 72354 bp, 56 predicted proteins | sample CB27_Tmax_986_MG_FD_203504 | JGI IMG/M metagenome (GOLD analysis project Ga0310121, IMG submission 203504) | Marine microbial communities from Western Arctic Ocean, Canada - CB27_Tmax_986 | ecosystem: Environmental > Aquatic > Marine > Oceanic | place: Canada: Western Arctic Ocean | collected... | reverse complement strand
TTCGCCGCTAGTGGGGGCAATGCTCCCATCCACATCAATCTCCGCCCGTTGGAAGAAACTCGCTGGGTGTTGGGCCCAGACCTTGCCCGCTCCACTTCACGACCTGCTGCAACAGCCCCAGCCCGCCGTAACTGACGGCGTGAATCTTCTCCGAGACTTCGTAGCTGATCCCGTCGGACGAAAGGACCGTTTTTCGAGCTTGACCGTGCCAGCTGGGGCTCAACCGAGTGGCCACCTCTGCTTCCCGTTTTCGGAGGATTGCGCTATGCTTTTTCTTCACCTGAGATGCCTCCTTTCGGGCCTCTCTGAAGATTCTTTGTCGAACTCCAGAATACCTGCCAGGTCGGGAATTTCAGGTGTTTACACGTGGTTTAATCCACTTCCATCTACTTGTTTACTAGACATCCCTTCTCGGCCAGGGAGGAGGTTTCCTGGGCCTGCTTGATCTCCGCTAGCAGATCCTCGTCTTGCTTCTCGAGGGCGAGCTTGCGGATGGGCTCCAATTCGGGAATGAATTCCGGGAGCTTCTTGCAGAGTTTTTTCATGGCCTTGCGGATTTCAGCGGGTCTAGACAGCTTGTGAATCGCCTTTTCGTCGATGTTGATCATGATTCCGTGGATGGCACGGTCGTAGGCACGCAGCATGTCCCAATAGGTGTAGAACTCGAGCGAGTCCTCGGCTTCTTCTTGCTCCTTTTTTTTCTTCTTCTTTCGTTTCTTATCCTTCTTCTTATTCGATTCTTTCGCCTTCAAATCCTTGCCTGGGTTCAGCCTCCGATCGATCTCCTCAAGTCGGCGCGAAGCTATCTTGAGAAAGACCTGGACGCGCCTGACGATTTCTTGAGCCAGCTGGATCTTCTGGTATTCCTTGTCGGTGAAACGGTCCCCTGCTTGGTAGGACCCCATTAGTCGAGCGCTCATCGAAGGAGGCGAAGAGAGGGTCGAAAGCGCCTGAACTGGGCCAGGGACACCTGCTACCGGAGGCGCGATGAAGCGCTGCGTTAGGCCGAAGAGTTGGGTGAGCAGTTGGTTGCGTAGCTCTTCCATTTTTTCGATGCAGCGGTCGAAGTGGGTGCGGTACTCAAAGGGGACAGATCGCTTGAGCTCCTCGAGGCTCTCCAGCAGCTTTCTCAGGCCGATCTCGAGCCTCTTTACCTGATTGGATCGTAGGTCCTTCTTTCGTTGTGGCTTCTCGCCCAGGGTATGATCGGAAAGGGCTCTCAGGCTCTGCAGTGTCTTCAGGGCTGCGTCGATCTTGAGTGTCTCGATTTGACCCTGCAGCAGCTTGGAATGACGATTGAATGCCTTCCCGAACAATTTCATTCGGGAACGGTACTGGGGCTTGCTCTGGTAGTCCTGGATTTCCCGGTTCGAAAGGATGTCTTGCAGAGGCAGGAGATTTTCATGGCTTTCTGGGCTCGGTTGCGTCTGCAGCAGGCAGAGCAAAAGTGATCCGTAGACTCCGATCATTGCTACATCTTCTCCGGAACCTCGATGCCGAGCAAGTCGAGGGCCCGGGTCAGGCCTTTGAGACTAGCGTCGGCTATGGTCAAGTAGAGGCACCGCTTCAGGCGATCTTCTTCCGACAGGATGTGATGCTTGTGGTAGAAGATGTTAAAGGACTGCGCCAAAACGAAGGCATGCTTAGCCAGGTAGGACATCTCCAGCGTTCTGATCGACTGTTCTTCGACTTCCTGCAGGCGTCCGATGTGCAGCAAGAGCGTCCAGACTCCATCATCCTCAAACAGAGGTTCGACCCTATCGACTTGGGGCCACGAATCCGCCAGCTCCTGCTTCCAGTTCTCCACCGCCCCAGGGCCTTCCTGGGTTTCAAGTTTGCTGAAGATGTTCTTCGAGCGCACCACCGAGTACTGCAGATAGGGTCCGGTTTCACCCTCGAAGCTGAGCACTTCAGCGAAGTCGAACGCGATCACGGAGTTTCGAGCGTACTTGAGAAGAAAGTATCGCAGCGCACCTACCGCGATCTGACGGGCGATGAGTTGACGCCTTTCGAGGCTCAGCTCTCCTTGTCGAGCGCTGACCTCCTCCAGGGAGCTCTCGATCAATTTGTTGATTAAATCATCCGCTTTGACCCCTAGTCCTTTTCTTCCTGAAACTTCGACGTAGGGTTTGGCCCGATCCTCTTCTGAAAGTTGAATGCCTAGTTCAGCACAGCATCTTGGAGACAACGCTACCATCTCGTAAGAGAAGTGGACGGAGTCGTCGGCCTGCTGCTCGTAGCCGAGACTCCGCAGACCGTGGACGACGACGCGCTGAAGATAGGATTGCCGTACATCGATTACGTTGTAGACACTCTGGCCTTGTCCGAACGCGGGTTGCTCTTCGCTATCGGGGCTGGAAGAGGTCATCCAGACACTTGATTGGTCGGGGTATTGGTGGAAGGGACGATAGTGAAAGCTTCTGCTCAAGAGGCCGAACTTCCAGAGCTGATAGGCGATGTCTTTTCCAACATAGGTCACCGTCCCGTTGCTGCGAACGATGATCTTCTCTTCTTCCGGTTGGGCCTCGTCGCCCGGCAGCCGCATGACCCAGCATCCGCCGTGGGGCCCCGACTCGACATAGGTAACTGCCTCGCTGACTTGGAGTTTTTCCCAAGCCTCTTCCCAGAACTTCAATTTCAGGATCTCGCTCTCTCTGGGGAGAACGTCGTAGGAAACCCCTATACGCCACATCGTCCTGAGGTGGGCCCGGACAACCCGCAGCGAGATGTGCTCTGCCAATTCGGCAGTTTCACCGAGACCCGTTTCGATTTCGTGTAGGGCCCGAAGACGGAACTCCAGATGTGATTCGTCCTGGGCGTACCAGCCGGCGGTCTCGGCGTACAGGTCCCAACAGTAGTAGTCGAACGGCTCCTCCACCTTCTCGACCTCGCGAAGCCCCATTTTTCTGAGGCGTTGGAATCCAACGACGACATCTGCGACCTGCACACCGGTATCGTCGATGTAGTTCTGCACTTCTACGAAGGAGCCACGAGCGCGAAGAAGTCGCACGAAGGTATCTCCCAGGGCGGCATTCCTCAGGTGGCCAATGTGCGCCGCCTTGTTGGGATTGATGTTCGTGTGCTCTACGATGATCTTGTCTCCGTCCGGATCCGGTGCCGCCCTGCCCAGCCAAGAGTAGACGTCTTTGAAGAAGCGGGTACGTTCCAGATAGGCGTTCACATAGCCGCCGCCAGCTGCCTGAAACCGCAGAATCCAAGGGGGGCTCTCAATATGATCTACGATCTCCTGAGCAATCTGTCGGGGTGGCCTGCGCAGAACCTTGGCAAGCTCGAAGGGGAAGGGAAAAGCCAGATCGCCAAACTCGCTGCGAGGTGGAAACTCGGAGATTATTGGACCAAGGTCGATACCGAAGTGCTCGAGCACAAAGGTGTGTAAATAAGTCTCGGTATCCCGGGCCCGATCCAGCAGCATGGGCTCTATGATATCAGGTCGTAGGTTCCGCCTAGCCCCAATTTCTCATCGCCAGTCTACTGTGGTTCCGCAATCATCTGCCCTGGCTGTGTTTCGCTCGGTCCGCCTCCTCGACGTGCTGTCAAAGTACGACTGCGGCGGCTCGCTTCGTATTGCAACCCTGAAGATTCGTAGTTCCCTCTCAAGTTCGCCGAAGTTTCAGGTCAGTGGCCCCCCAGCGGTGCTGCCCCATTCGAGAAAGAAACTTCCGGCTACTGGGGATTTGTGCGTCACTGCGTGGGGAAGAGTTGTCCGGCTCTCTCCTTGGAACCTGGGCTCATGTTGCTAACGGCTCAAGTCGTTCGCGGCTCTGTCGGACTTGGCTTCGTAACGCTGGTAGTACACTCGTTGGCGGCACCTTCGGAGGACAGGAGACGTGCGACGTATTCTTGAAGTTTCAGCTTAGTCCCGTCCCCAGGAAGCCCTGGCTCCATTCGAAAAAGAAACTTCAGTCGAGGGACGTGGCGGTGGCCTCCGTTCCGTCGTGTTCTTTCCTTCGAGCATTTGGCTCGAAAAACGGCGGCTTGGAAGCCACCGCCACGACGTCACGCATCCTGGGTAAAGTCACTCACTACGAATCTGTATTTGCCGGTATCGCTCTGACATATTCGTTGTTTGACTAGTAATTCAAAGGAAAGTGTATGGTAAACCTTTTCGGTAAGCTGATGCTGTAGGCGCTTCTTGGCGGTGCTGTCGAACTCGCTAGTCGTGCTTATTTCGACCAGCACTTTGTCCAGTGACTTCTGGACCAACCGAGCCTGCTTGAGCCCGGGAATACCTAGAAACGCGAGACTCATTCCTCAAAAACATGCGCCTTGCCTATTGACCAAGTTGTCCTCGATTCTGCCCGTGACGTGCTGCGCTATTGGATACCTACAACCGCAAGGGCAGGTTCTTTCCTTCGACATCACGACGAAATCACCGGTGTCATAACGAAGTAGAGGCTGTGCGAAATTGTGAAGTCCGGTAGCTATCAGCCTTCCTTCTTCTCCTGCTGGTACAGGACGGCGGTCGCTGTCGACTACTTCAGACAGACCGTAGGTTGGGAAGAAATGTAGCCGATGGTGAGGACACTCCGCTGCGAACGCACTCCTCTCTTTCATCCCGTAGTTGTCGAGGGGTAAACTGCCCCAAGTTTTCACGATCTGTTCCCGCTGATTGGGGCGTAGCGCCTCGGAATTGGTCGTTATGATCTTCGGTTTCCAATCGCAAATTCCCGCGGCCGCAAGCTCGCCCGTCGAGGCGATGGTTGCTGAGATTCGACATCGAGGGCCGGATGAGGAGTCGTTCTATTCGGACCGTTCGCTCCATATGGGGTTCTTTAGACTATCGATAGTGGATTCCGCCGATGGCCACCAGCCCGTCGCAAGCGAAGATGGTGCGATCGTGGCACTATCCAATGGCGAGATCTACAATCATCAGTTGCTCCGCGATCAGCTGTCCAAAGACGGCCACTCCTTCAATTCAAGGTCAGATGCCGAAGTGCTACCGCATCTCTACGAGACCCTGGGCGGGGGAGTCTTCGCCGAATTGTCCGGAATGTTTGCTATTGCGCTCTACGACAAGCGCTCTCAAAAGCTGCTGCTTGCCCGGGACCCTTTAGGGATCAAACCCCTCTACCATCTGGAGACTCCCTGCGGGTTCTACTTCGCGTCGGAGATGAAGTGCTTTCTTCAGATTCATGAATTTAAACCTCACGTAGATAGAATGGCGCTTGATAGATTACTGACGTTTTCACATGTACCAGGAGACCGATGCTTGCTCGCGGGAGTTCAAGTGTCACGCCCGGACACCTTCTGACGTTTGACCTCAACAGCTGCGTGTTTTCGCTTAGCTGTTTCTACCGTATGCCCCGCACCACCAGAAAGCGCTCGTCTGTCCTCACGATGGAGGACGCGGCTTCTTCGGTTCGAGGATTGTTGGACCAGGCTGTCAATGCGCGGCTGATGAGTGATGTCCCCTAGGGCGTTTCGCCGTCGGGAGGACTAGACTCGCCTCGGTGCTCACTTCAGTCGTTCGCCAAACGGAAACGCGCCCTATGACCTTTTCGTTTGATGTGGGAGCGGAGTCGGAGGACGCTCGGTATGCCGAGATGCTCGCTGCTCATTTTCGAACAGATCAGCGAGTAGAATCGCTCGATGATTACGATATTGCGTCAATTGTGCCATCTGCCGTCTGGCACACCGAGGAACCTATTTCATTAGGCGAGATCCCGACGTGGTGTCTTGCGATTCTGGCTTCTAAACATGTCAGGGTTCTTCTCTCCGGCGATGGCGCAGATGAGCTTTTTTTCGGCTACCTCAAATTCAAGCCTCTCAAGCTGTTTTCATTCCTGCCGTCGTCCCTGCTCTCGTGGGGCTATGTGCGGGGCGTCAATGGATTTACGCGGCTGGAGCGAGGCCGTCTCGCAAACAGTGTGCAGAAGGAGTTCGTCGGCCCGAATGGCAATCGATATCTTGACGCCGCTAGCAAAGCGGATGTGAGGATCAAGGCAATGCTGTGTGATGCATCGGACCCGGATGCAATTTCACGCCTTGGTCAACACATGGACCAACATTACCCGAAGCTCAATGTGTTGTTGAACAACGCTGGCATCTTCGCTTGTCACAACCTCGCCGTTCCGAGCGACGACCTCACCTCCTTCACGAAAGAGGTCGACGTCAACGTCGCGGGACCGATTCGAACGGTTGCGGCGCTGATCAACTAGATTAAGGCCAACCGCGGGACAATCATCAACGTTTCATCTGCACTGGCCTTCGTACCGATGCAGTCGTCGCCGATTTACTGTGCGACCAAGGCTGCTATCCACTCCTATACAATTTCCCTGCGTTACCAGATGGCTGATCATGGCGTGGAGGTAATCGAATTGATGCCTCCCGCGGTCAAGACCGACATGACGGCCGATCTGCAAGAAGGCGACGGCTTTAAATTGATCACCACGAAGCAGTTGCTCGATGGTGCACTTGCCGGGTTCAAGAGTAGCAAGGCCGAGATCCGGCCCGGCCAGGCAAATCAGCTTCACTGGATGTCGCGCATCGTCCCTGGCTTCATCAATGGCCAGCTCGCTAAGAGTTCCAGGCGGCTCATTCCTACCTGACCTGTTGCCGAATACGGTGACCCGTGCCGGGATTCTCTTGAGGTTCCTGATCTCACGAGATGGTACCATTGTCGGCAACAACGTCATGTGGATGGGCTACTGTCGAGAATTTGTGGTGTGTAGGCTTCTGGTTCTCGCCGTTTTTCTGGCTGTCCAGGCATCAAGCCTGGGGCTGGCCGCGTCTTCATCCCCAATTTCCGCCATACTGAGCCGCTGTGTTGCCTGCCACCAAGGGAAATCAGCCCCGGCGAGCCTGGATTTGAGCTCCCGGCGAGGAGCCGTGGAAGGTGGACACTTGGGACCGGCGCTGATGCCGGGCAATGCCTCCCGGAGTCTTCTCTTTCAGAAGTCGTCGCTCGGGGAAATGCCCCCAGGAGCTCCTCTCAGCGCGGCAGAGATCGCAGCCCTCCGACTTTGGATCGATGGAGGAGCCGCCTGGCCCGATCTGAAATCCGACTTATCGGGTCAAGAGTCGGCGTTCGAAGAACCCACCTGGTGGTCTCTACGCCCCCTTGGACCTGTCAAGATCCCGGACGTCGCTGATGCTTCCTGGGTCCGGCGTCCTTTGGATACCTTCGTCCTGAGGGGACTGGAGGACCAGGGTCTGGAGCCTTCAGGAGAGACGGACAGGGTGACGCTGATCCGGCGAGCGACGCTGGATCTACTGGGACTACCTCCCACGCCAACGGAGATCGATGCCTTTGTCGGCGACTCATCGCCTCAGGCTTATGAGAACCTCCTGGATCGGTTGATGGCCTCGCCTCACTATGGCGAGCGTTGGGGACGCCACTGGCTGGACCTGGCCCGGTTTGGAGAGAGTCACGGATATGAAGGGGACCAGATCCGGGATAACGCCTGGCCCTATCGCGATTACGTTATTAACAGCTTCAACCAGGACAAGCCCTATCCCCGGTTCGTAAGCGAACAACTGGCCGGGGATGTCCTGGAGCCGGTGACCCGAGAGAGTATCGCCGGCACCGGTTTTCTGGTGGCCGCTCCCTGGGACGACGTGGGGCACACTCAGCAGAGCGCCACCATGAGGGCGCGCGTCCGTGCCGATGAGATGGAGGATGTGGTGGGTACCGTTGCCCAGACCTTCCTGGGTCTGACGGTGAACTGTGCCCGCTGCCACGATCACAAGTTCGATCCCATTTTGCAGAAGGACTACTATCGTTTGAAGGCTGCTCTGGACGGCGTCTGGCACGGGGATCGGACCCTCTTCAACGACACCGAGGCGGAGCAGCACCGCCGCCGACTGGGGCCCCTTCAGAGGCGGATCCGGGAATTGATGAGTGAGGTGGCTGGCCTACATGAGTTGGCGAGGGAAAGGATCCTGAAAAGGCAGGGCCACCCGCTGCCGACCCAGCTTCCCACTCCTCAGTCTCGGTGGGTCTTCGACGCGGATGCCTACGACCAGTTGGGAGGGCTTCATGGGATCCCAGACAGCGACGCCGTCATCGAGAACGGCGGTCTTCAGTTCAAGCAGGAGAGGGCTCGGTTCACCACCATGCTCCTGCAGCAGAATCTGAAGGAGAAGACCCTGGAGGTCTGGCTGCGCGTCGGAGATCACGCTAAGTATAGTTTTTTCATGACGGTCTTGAGTGAGAGGCTGATGCCGAGGGGGGTGTTTGACGGCATACGCTACGACGGGGGGGGGCGGACCTGGAAGAGCGAGAGCGAATACAACAACCGAACTCTCCAAGTCGAGAAAACTCGTGAGGCGGAGGGTCTTTCAGAGCCGCTTCACCTGGCCATCGTCTACGGTCCCCAGGATCGGATCTCCATCTATCGACAGGGGAAGCTTTACGTCGGCTATGGCCCTCAGCGGGAAGGACCTGAGTCGAAGCTTCAGATTTTTCGGGCCAGAGAGGATAGGGTCAGATTCGGCAGGCTGGAAGGAGGAGGACAGATCGACGAGGCCCGCCTCTACGGGAGAGCCCTGAGTGCAGAAGAGATCCAGCGATCGTTTCGAGCCGGCATCCACAACCTTACCCGCGCAGAAGTGCTGCGGGAACTGAGTGCCGAGGAGCGCCACCAAAAGGACTCGCTGCTGGAGGAGCTGGCCCGCCAGCAGGCAGATCTTGAGAAAGTTCCTCCCATTCCCCAGGTCTATGCGGCCAACTCCCGTCAGCCCGGACTGACTTTCGTCCAGATTCGAGGTGATCCTGCCAAGCCTGGGGAACAGGTACTGACAGGGGGACTCTCTGCTTTGTCTAAGCCTTCTCCCGAGTTCGGACTGGAAGAGAATGCGCCCGAGGCCCAGCGCCGTCTGCGGCTGGCCGAATGGATTCTGGACCCCGATAATCCCCTGACCACCCGCGTCCTGGTCAACCGTGTCTGGCAATATCACTTCGGACGGGGTATCGTCGGGACTTCCAACGATTTCGGCTTCAACGGCGAGCGGCCCTCACATCCCGAACTGCTGGACTGGTTGGCGCGCTGGTTCATGGACCACGGTTGGAGTCTCAAGGCCTTGCACAAGGAGATCATGCTCTCCAGCAGCTATCGTCAGTCCTCCCGCTTCCGAGAGGCGCCGGCAGAAGGCGACCCGGAGAATAGGCTTCTGTGGAGGTACTCCCCGCGTCGGCTGGAAGCTGAAGTGATCCGGGACTCCCTCCTGGCCACCAGTGGCGAGCTGAACGGGAAGATGGGAGGGCCTGGCTTCCGTCCCTTTGAGGTCCGGATCTTCAACACCCACTTCTACGATCTGAAGGATTCAGACGAGGAGGAGATGAAGAGGCGCAGCGTCTACCGGATCGTCGTCCGATCCGCGGGAGATCCTCTCCTGGAGTCCTTCGACTGTCCCGACTCAGCCTTCAAAGCTCCGCGGCGCAGTATCACGACTACTCCCCTACAGTCGTTGGCGCTGATGAACAACTCCTTCGTCCTGCGACAGGTAGATCGACTCGCTCAGCGGATCGAAGGGGAAGCGGGTGAAGTATTGCCTGCTCAAGTGGATCGGGCCTACCGGCTCACCCTCGGTCGGACTCCTCGAGACGGCGAGGCCGGAAGGGCGATCGTTCATGTCCAAGATCATGGCCTTGAGAGCCTTTGCTGGGCTCTCTTCAATTCCAGTGAGTTTCTCTATCTGAATTAACCTGAAATTCATTTGGATAGGAAATCATGCAGGAGAAGCCGTTTGACAGAGCCGTGACTGCGAAGGAGCGGTACCGGCATACCGATGCCGGTAAACAACGCCCCCGACAGACGGTGATCCGAGGACCCTCTTCTTATAGACTCGCCACATGCCCGATCGGTGATCGGGGCCCGCTCCCTCACGGTCACGGCTCTGTAAGCACGCCGAAGCAACAGCGAGCCGGGATCCTAACTCTTCCAATCTCCAAGGACTTTCGCGACACCCTCTATTCTGGATCCTTCGAAGTTTCTTTCTCGAAATGGGCCAGCGCTTCCTGGGGGGGGAACTAGACTGAACGATGAAAACGAAATCGACTCTCGCTGAAATCCCTCTGCTGCCCCGGCGCCATTTCCTCTGGAGATCAGGAGGAGGGCTTGGAGCCCTCGCCCTGGCCTGGCTCCTCAATGACGAGGGTCTGGGCGTTGGCGAAGACGGAGGGTTTGGGCCCAAGCGGTCTCATTTTCCAGGTCCCGCTAAACGGGTGCTGCACATCTTCGCGGCCGGTGGTGTGAGCCACCTCGATACCTTCGATTACAAGCCAGATCTGGCCAAACACGACGGTCAGGCCCTGACGGACAAGGGAGAGATCGACACCTTCTTCGGCAAGCCTGGGAATCTGATGAAGAGTCCCTGGCAGTTCCGCAGACGGGGGGGGAGCGGTCTTTGGGTCAGCGATCTCCTGCCTCATCTGGCCACCTGCGCGGATGATCTCTGCCTGATTCAGTCGATGGTGGCTAAGAGCTCCAATCACACGCCTGCCACCTTCCAGATGAACACCGGCTTTGTGCGCAACGGCTTTCCCTCCATGGGTTCTTGGATCTCCTATGGTCTGGGAGCGGAGAGTCACGATCTGCCTGCATTTGTCGTCCTGCCCGATCCCAGAGGATTACCGGCCGGGGGCTCCATCAACTGGACGGCGGGATTCCTGCCGGCGGCCCAGCAAGGCGTGGCTTTCAGGCACACGGGCGACCCCATCCTGGACCTGAAGACCCCCGAAAGCGTTTCCCCCGGTCGTCGCCAGGCAGAGATGGAGCTTGTCAGCAGGATGAACCAGGAGCACCTGGAGTCCTATCCAGGGGACAGTACCCTGGCGGCGAGGATCCGCTCCTACCAGCTGGCGGCCCGGATGCAGTTGAGTGTTCCCGACATCGTGAATCTGAAGGACGAAGGCCCGGAAGTGCAGAAACGATACGGATTGGACCATGAGGTGACGGCTGGGTTTGGCCGAAACTGCCTCCTGGCCAGAAGACTCCTGGAGCGTGGAGTGCGCATGGTCCAGGTATGGAATGGGGGCGCCTTCGGTAGGCCCCGTATCAACTGGGATGCCCACGAGGATATCGTGGACAACCATACCACCCAGGCCGCAACGATGGACAGGCCCCTGGCCGGGCTATTGACGGACCTGAGAGAGCGGGGGATGCTGGATGACACGCTTGTGGTGTGGTCCACCGAGTTTGGCCGAACACCCGTTACCCAGGGGTTCGGTGCCACGGGCCGGGATCACCACCAGCACGCCTTTACCTGTTGGCTGGCAGGAGCTGGCGTGAAGAAGGGCTTTCGCCACGGCGTCACCGACGAAGTAGGCTTCAATGTGGCCGAGGATCCCGTGACCGTCTATGATTTCCACGCCACCATCCTTCATCTACTGGGGCTGGACCACAAGAAGCTGACCTTCTACCACAACGGAATCCAGCGACGTCTGACCGATGTCCACGGGCACGTGGTAGAGGCTTTACTGGCCTGACCCTTGTAGGATGGGAACGGCCCCATACGAGAAAGAAACTTCCGGCTACTGGGGAGATTGAGCATCACTGCGTGGGGAAGAGTCGTCCGGCTCTCTCCTCGGAACCTGGGCCCATCTTGCTAGCGGCTCAAGTCGTTCGCGGCTCTGCTGGATTTGGGATGTTAATACTGGTAGTTCACCCTCAGGTCGCGCCTTCGATAGGGGGCACTAACCAAGGATCTGATCGGTGACTTCTGATAGCAGGTTGGTGCTGCTCAGAAGAGGCTTTCGATTGTCAGCTGCCCGGATCTTCAGTTTACCAATGTCCGACTCGGTCTGCAGCTGCTGCAGTCTGCCTCGCTCGATCAGAGACCGATCTACTGCGCCCAACTCCCCCTTGAAGACGGTGAAGGTTGGGGTTCCAATGATCGCGGACTCACGATTCATGGTGCCACCTCCACTGACTACCAGTTGGGCGTGATGGAGCAGGTTAGGACCGTCATAGACTCTGTCGGCAATCTTCAATCGGCTTAGGTGGCGCACGCTTTCGGCCTGACTAGGCACCCGAGGCAGGAACAGACAATCGGCTTCTTCTTCGCCAGTCAGCTTCTCCAGCACCAGGTCGAAGAGTCCATTCTCGAAGCGATGGTAGGCGGTCCAGGGAGCGGGGGGACGAAGGACCACGAGGGCCCGATCAGAAGCGAGAGACTCGCGCCGCAGGAAATCGGGATCCGGCTCGAAATCGGAGAGGTAGATCTGTTCCTTGACTCCGGGATAGGTCTCGCTTTTTCCTCTCGCACCGTACTTCTCCAACGACTCCACCGGAAAGGCTTCGGGAACGATCACACGGTTTGCGAGCCGGAAACAGAGGTGGTTCAGCGGTTGATGTTCGTAATCCATCAAGGTCACGAAGGGGATGCGCATCAGGGCAGCTGCAATCGCTTGACTATAGGAATTATGGCTGACGGCAAGCGCAAAACGCCGTCCCCGAGCCCAGCGGATCAACGCCAGAGCGCGAGCGACGTTCTGACTCAGCAGGGACAGTAGCCGGCGCCCTCCATGACCGCCGATGGTCTGGTGTCGAATCTTCAATTGATCGGCCAAGTGGGTGGTTTGAGCGTAAGCTCGGCTGGTGACCTCCACTTCATGACCACGCCCATCCAACTCGGTCAGGATGGGCCCGAAAAAGAGAACCTGCGGAGAGTTTGCCAGATCCAGCCAGATCCTCAATTGACCGTCCTTCGCTGCAATTCCACCAGGGCTCGATGCATCCAAGCCTGTGACCAGCGCATGTAAGGTATTCGGATTCGGTATGTGCGGTGGATCTGGTAGTGAAAGTAGCCTGCCGATCCCTGCATATGGTCGGTTGCCCAGAGGGCGGTGCGGGCGGCACGATCGCCTGCCTCGGGGTCCTGGTCCGTGAACTCGAGGAAGGTCAGAATCGCCTGAGCGACACCGTGGGCATCAATGGGATAAGTGCTTTCCGAATAGTACCTTGGGACGCCTTTCTGGGTGAAGAAAACATTTCTCCAATATTCATATCCGCGCTCAACCGCCTGCTCGAACTCCGTGGTTCCGAGAGCGGCTCCAATACGTTTCAAAGCGACCAACACGTAACCCGTGTGGAAACCATCGACCCAGGTATATTGTGAACCCTCACCGTAGGCCCAGGAGCCGTCCCGGCGCTGCCGGTTTGCTGAATAGCGAGCGGAAGCCTGGGCTGCTGCCGCCAGATCCGCCTCGGATGTCGCAGCAGCCACCTCAGCCAGCAGGGACCCTCCCAGGAGATTGGCGTTGTGGATAAATGTCCGATCCAGGGGCGTGTAGCTGAAGCACAATTCGTCGGCAGAAGGACGGGTCAAGTGGAGGTTGCGGAGGAGGAATTCGCAGGCGCTCCGCGCCGTTTGCAACGCGTTTTTTTCGAACTCGGGATCGGCCGATCGGGCAGGCAGTTTCAGAATGTCCATGAAGGCCAATCCAATCGTAGCGGTGCCAACGATGGTCGGCGTTCCCTGGGGGGCGAAGAATCCACGATTGGGCCAGTCGAAGTTATAGCCCCAACAAGAGCCCAGGTATCCGGGCGAGACATTCTCGCGCAGCCACTGCGCAAACCACTGTGCGCGCTTCAGATGGTCCTCGTTCTGGGTCATGAGGTACTTCCGCCAATAGGAAGCTAGAAACAGTCCAGCTGCTTTCGGATTACGCCCCTTGGGTACTCTTAACAGAGGTCGAAGGTTGACCGGGCTCCGCTTCAGCAGCTGAACCCAAATCTGGCCGATCCGCCGGTTGGTGAATGTAAGACGACTCAGAATGGGACTATTCAAGGCATCGAATGGATCCCACCCGGCAAACTCTTCCCCCTCGATCCAGGTCTCCAGACGATCGACCGCGGTTGAGATCTGCTGCAGCCCTATAGGGTCCATCATCCCCAAGTCACCGAAGCTTCGGGATGAATCAATTCCAAGGCCCCGGGAGGGGCAGCTACTCCTCTCCCGATCTCTGTCCGTGAAATTCCCGCAGACAGCGGCAGAGAAAGCATCGTTCCGCTCAGGCCCGAGTTCACTGGGAAGTCCTCTGGGGTATGATCCGATCCACTGTAGGCTGGCTGCTTGTGGAGAGACAACGGACACTGAAACCCGGTCTCGATTCCCGTTTTCTTCAACGCGGCACGCAGTCGATCACGTTCGGGAACCTGGACCGTATCACTCTTCTTTCCTGCGCTTCTGCCCGCACCGTGTCAGCTCGTGGCAAGGATAGTCCGAACGTGACATGTGCACAAGACGGTGAATCGTCTAAACACATGCTTCCCTACAGCACCACTTGCGTGTCGTGCGGCCGCCAGGACGTTGGTACTGGAGAGCGAACAATTCGTTGAGATCTGCGTATTCGAGCCTGATCATTGCAGAGGGTCCGTCCCCTGTCAACGAATATTTTTCCCCATCAGAGCCTACGACGTGACCTGTCCCAAGATGAGCCCAAGTTCCCAGGAGAGAGCCGGACAACAGCAAGATCTCTGCCAGCCCCGGCTGACGTTTTTTTCTCGAATGGGGCCAGTGCATCCTAGGGGCGAAACTCCATTTCCAGATTTAGATAGAGAAAGAACGAAACCCAACGACTTTAATACGGTTGTGACGTGCTACAGACGATTACGTCGAAACCTGGCTGCTGATGACAGCTCTTTCTCGAATGATCCGGCTCGTAGCATTCGCTTGGTCTGGACATCTGACCGCTCTCGGAGCCTGCTTCAGCAGGCTGGCGCGAAGCGTAATAGACCGGTCCTTTCAGGGCCGGCTATCGGGGCGAGGCGAAACTTGATCCCGCTTCAGCGGGCTTCTCGAGTGAGGGCTTTAGCCAAAGTCTGGTCCGATGCTCCTGTGCACCTCTGATAAGGATCCCAGGGAATCTTGGGTGTCTTTGAGAACTGAAGGCGAGCCTTGGTAGTGGAGATCACAACGGATCCTGGCTAAAGCCTTTCCGCGAGAAGCCCGCTAAAGCGGACTCCTGGATAGGGTTGGCTGCAGTGAAACCTTCTGCTCTAGCGATGAATTCAGAAGTAGGAAAAAGTTTTCTTCTCGAATGGGGCCGGTGCGACTCACTATAACTACAACTACGCTGAAACTTTATTTGCGAACGTAGCTTTGGCTTCCGGGCCGAAGTCTTATTCTTTCGGCCTTTGGCTCGGACGGCGGCCTGGAGCCCACCGCTACGCCGGACCCAAAGTTTCCTTGTGAATGATCTGGCTCGCAGCCTCGTGTTTTGGAAAGGACAAAATCACGACGCGTTCCAGGCGTCTTCGAGAAGCCTTGTGAACCGACTGCAGGAGTTGGTCAGGACCGCAGGTGATGGCTGGAGTTTCCACCCAGCCGGGACACCCACCAGATCGCCAGTGCGGATACCATGACGGCTGGGATCAGTTCGTAGGTGGCGAAGCCCAGTGGTGGGAAGTGATGCCAGAGTAAACTGGTCGTGCCCCCGCAAATGATTCCGAAAAGACAGCCGGATCGGGTCATACCCCTGTAGAAGAGCGCCATCAGGACGGGTGCCGTAAAGCATCCCGAGAGGCCGCTCCAGGCATACAGAACCAGGCGATAGACGGTGGATTCTGGACTCCAGGGGTCGGTGGAGACCGCCAGGAGCAGGGCCCCAACCCCCAGCGACACGGTGACTACTCGGGAGATCCGCAGCAGCTCTGCCTCGGAAGCGGTCTGGCGGAAGATTCGATGGTAGACATCCCGGGTCATGGAGCTGGTAGCAGAGAGCAGGTAGCTATCGGCGGAGGACATGATTGCCGCCATCATGGCCGAGACCAGAATGCCGGCCAGCCAGGGATCCAGGACCTGACGGGCCATCATGGGCATGATCTGTTCCACATCGAAAGGAGGCATTTCCCCGCCACGTGAGTGGACAGCTCCTCCGGTGCCGAGCCGGTACCAGTAGTGTGAGGTGAGGCCAAGAAGCACCGATCCTGCACAGGTGACCGTAGTCCAGAGGATCGAGATGACGAAGGCCTTTCGGATGTGTGCGGTCTTGCGGATCGCCATGAAGCGGGCGCTAATGTGAGGCTGCCCCACGTAACCGGCTCCTACCCCAGCGTCCTCGAATAAGAAGGAAAACAGGATTAGACCGGTCAGCCCCCCGAACCAATGATCCAGATTGACACTCGAGCTCTCAGGCATTTCCGCGGCAGCTTGGGAGAGCTGCTCCATGAGCCCGCTCCAACCACCGATCCGGCTCAGGCACACCAGCGGCAGCAGCACCAGAGCGAAGAGGATCGTAATCCCCTGCAGGAAATCGGTCCAGGCGACTGCGCGGAATCCCCCCATCAGGGTGTACAGGATGATGATCAAGGCGGACAAAACGCAGGCCTCCGGGTAATCCAATGGGTCCAGGATTGCCCCCATGACCTTGCCGGCGGCCACGAACTGGGCCCACAGATAAAGGAGCATAAAGACCATGATTCCAGAGGTAGCCACCAACTGGACGGCATATCCGCCCTCCTTGGAAAATCTCTGCTCCAGGAACTCAGGCAGTGTCAGTGCGCGGAGTCGTTCCGTCTGTTCTCTAAGCCTCTTGGAGACAGAAAGCCAGTTCAGAGCGTCTCCCAGGACGCACGCCAGTCCTACCCAGATCGTGGAAAGTCCGTGGGTAAATGCCTTGGCCGGGAAGGCGATCAAGAGCCAGCCGCTCATGGCGGTGGCTTCGGCCGACAACGCCGTGATCCAGGGACCCAAGGAACGATCCGCCAGCAGGAATCCCTTTAAGGTCCTGGTACGACGGGCTGCCAAGAGACCGAGACCGAGAAGCAGCACCAGGTAGCAGAGGAATGACCAGATCATGATCAAGAGGGCCCAGAAAGTTTCTCGCGGAAGCAAGCTAGAGTAACATGCCCAAGCGGATCGCCGAAAGCCTCATGGCGTACTATAGCCATTTGTAGAACAACGCTTTCAAGCATACATTCACTCTTGAAGAAGAGGGGATTCTATTGAGCCAAGGCATTCTCGAGAAACTGGCAGAAGGGGTAGTACTTGGGGACGGGGCTACATTGTAGAGTTGGAGTGTCAGGGATACGGAACCGCTGGTGCCTTCACTCCCTACTTCGTATTGGAACATCCGATGCCATTCGTCAACTCCATCTTGAGTTTCTGCACGCCGGCGCCGAAGTGCTTCAGGTTATGGCCTTCTATGGCAGCCGAGAAAAGCTGGCCACCGTCGGTCGGGATCAGCAGACCTTCGAGATCAACCGGAAGGCCACCCAGATCTGTAAGGAAGTGGCGGGGGAAGCGGTCCTGGTCGCAGGCGATTTGGGCGCGACCTGGAAATGGGATCCCGATAGCCCTTCCTCCAGGAGCCTGGTAGCCGCAATGTTCCAGGAGCAGGTTGAGGCGCAGGCGGGCGTAGATTTCTTCATCGGTGAGACCTTCTGGCATCTGGGCGAGGTCCGGCTGTGTCTGGAGGTGCTCAAAAAGAACTCCCAGGTACCCTCCATGATCACCGTGTCCTTTCGTGGAGACGAGAAGACGGTTGACGGATTTTCGGCGGCCGAGTGTGCGCGAATCCTCACGGATGAAGGAGCAGATATTGTTGGAACCAATTGCATGGGGGACCCCAAGCGAACCTACCCCATCATCGAGTCGATGCGTCGAGCTACCGATGACTACCTTGCCGCTCAACCCGCGGCCTTCGGCTGTTCGGAGGGGGTCCCTTGGTTCACTGGGGATCCGGCCTTTCCAGACAAGCTGGAAAGGATTCTCTTGACGCGATACGAGTTAGGGGACTTTGCCCAGAAGGAACGGGATCTTGGCGTCAACTTCATCGGCAGCTGTTGTGACTCCATTGGGAGCCACGTCCTCGAGATGGCCCGAGCCCTGGGGAAAAAGGAGAAGGTGGACATCTGGCATCCTCTCCCCGACTCTCCCATGAGTGAGACCGAGTTCAACTGGGATCGCATCCAGAAATAGAATGGGCTCAGATAACTTGAATTTCCCTGAAAAAGCTCGGGTCGTCATCATTGGTGCAGGGGTGGTTGGCTCCAGCGCCGCCCACTATCTGACGCTTCATGGGTGGCGCGACGTTGTGGTGCTGGACCAGGGCCCACTGTTCGAGATTCTTGGATCTACCTCTCATGCCCCCGGTCTGGTATTCCAGACCAATCCCTCCAAGACCGTCTGTCAGCTGGCGCAGTGGACGGCGGAGCTTTACAACGAGTTGTCGGTGGAAGGCGAGAATCCCTGCTTCTATCCAGTCGGCAGTATTGAAATCGCATACAGTCGCGAGCGCCAGTGGGAGTTGAAGCGGAGGCTCGGTTTCGCTCGATCCTGGGGGCTACCTGCCCAGATCATCACCCCTCAGGAGGTGAAATCGCTGATCCCCAACCTGGCCATCCAGCGAGTCCACGGCGGCTACCATGTCCCCTCAGACGGGCTAGGAAAGGGTGTCCGCATTTTGAAGGCTCTGGCCAGGGAGGCCCAGAGCCGGGGTGCCACCTTCGTACCGGACGCCCGCGTCAATTCGATTGAAACGAAGCGGGGCAGGGTGCATGCCGTCTGCTGCGGTCAGGGTAGGATAGAGACTGAAGCGGTGCTCCTTTGTGCCGGAATCTGGGGTCCTAGAGTGGGAAGGCTTGCCGGGGTTCCAGTGCCGATGCAGCCCATGCAGCACCTTTACGCTCGGACCGAGACACTGCCGGAGCTGGCCGGCAGCAGCGTGGAGGTCACCCACCCCGTTTTGCGGCACCAGGATCGATCCATGTACTTCCGGCAGGACTTCGACTGCTACGGTATGGGGTCCTACCGACACGAGCCCCTGTCAATCGACCTGGAGGATCTGGGTGAGGAGGAGACCGGGGAACCCAGATCAGCCCTCAGACCTTTTACACCCGAGCATTTTGAAAACGCCAAGGCCGACGCGCTCGAGCTCTTTCCTTCTTTCCAGGATGTTGAGTTCCCCTACCGCATCAACGGAATTTTCGCTTTCACGCCGGATGGCAACTCCCTTCTAGGACAATCAGCCGTACTGGAAGGATTCTGGTTGGCCGAGGCGGTATGGTTGACTCACGGCGGCGGTGTGGGCAGGGCCATTGCCGAATATATGGTCGAGGGCGTCCCCCCACTGGATCTGCGGGATGTAGACTGCAATCGATTCCATTCTCATGTTCCCAGTCGCCCTTATGTCAAACGCAGAGGGGAGCAGCAATATCGGGAGGTCTACGACGTCATTCATCCACAACAGCAGATAGAGGCCCCACGTCGCCTGCGGCTGAGCCCCTTCCATTCTCGCCTGGAAGAGCTGGGAGCGGAGATGTTTGAGAACGCCGGTTGGGAGCGTCCACAATGGTTCTCCAGCAACGCATCTCTTCCCCGACCCGAAGCAGGATGCGACCGCGAGGGCTGGTCTGCTCGTCTGTGGTCGCCCGTGATTGCCGCCGAACATCTGGCTACTAGAGAACGTGTCTCGCTGTTCGATCTGACGCCCTTCACCAAGCTCGAATTAAGAGGGACAGGCTGTTTGTCCTTTCTCCAGCATTTGGCGGCCAACCAGATGGACCAACCCCTGGGTAGGATCACTTATACCCCTCTGCTGAACCGGAACGGTGGCATCGAATGCGATCTCACGGTGACGCGGCTGGAGGAGGAACGGTTCCTGATCATCACCGGCGCCGGCGTTGGCATGCACGACCTGGCTTGGATCCGTTCTCAGTTGTCGGGAAGGGAAGGGTTCCAGTTGACCGATCTGACGTCAGCTTACTGCTGTTTGGGCTTGTGGGGGGCCGGCTCGCGAGATCTCCTCCAGTCTGCCTGCGAGAACGATCTGTCCAATTCCGCTTTTCCCTACCTGACTGCCCAATCGATTTACGTGAACCAGGTTCCGGTTCTGGCCCTCCGGATCTCCTATGTGGGGGAGCTGGGGTGGGAGCTCTACGCTCCCACTGAATTCGGGCTTCATCTCTGGGACACACTCTGGGAAGCTGGCTCCGGTCTAGGACTAGCGGCCGCGGGCGGAGGAGCCTTCGAAAGCTTGAGGCTGGAGAAGGGCTATCGATTCTGGGGCAATGATATCCACTCCGAGAACAACCCTATCGAGGCTGGACTAGGTTTTGTCGTCCGGATGTCCAAGGGAGATTTTCTGGGTCGCGAGGCGCTGGAAAGAATCCATAAGGAAGGTGTCCGCCGTCAGCTCTGTTGCCTGCGTCTGGAGGATCCCCGAGTGGTGGTCATGGGCAAGGAACCGATCTGGTGTCAGGACCGGGTTGTGGGATATGTAACCAGCGCCAACTTCGGCTATACAGTTGGGGAAAGCATTGCCTACGGTAATCTCCCGGTCGAACACTCCTTCTTCGGCAGCAGTGTCGAGATCGAGTTCTTCGACCAGAGGTATCCAGCCACCGTAGTCTCTGAGCCCCGCTACGATCCAAAGAACACCCGACTCAGGGAAAGTCTCGGAACCAACACCGGCTGACGTGAGGATTGACAATGAACGATGATGAAATCCTTCTGGAGGAGTGGAAGGAGGTTCGGACCACTCTGCGGTACTTTGGTAGTAAGCGCTTTGCCTAGCTCACCGTCTTCATTGCCGCTGCGGGCTTCATGTTTTCCGAGTTGCTGACGCCGGCTGCGCCTCATCCCGCCCTCCTGGTCGTGGGGATTGTGCTCCCTCTCCTTTTTCTCCTGATAGAAATCAGTTCGGTCCGCTACTTCAAGGCGTTTGCCAAGCGTGGAGAGGACATAGAACGGGAGCTTCGCCAACTCAGGCTGATGAGTAAGGTCCGTCCGCAATCGGATCTGTCTACTTGGTCGATCTGTATCCTTTATCTCCTGGTGTCAGTGATCTGGGTAACGGTCACGATCTGGAAGTACCGTTGTTAGAAGTCGAAGGGGACGCCTGCGTGACTCCGGTGACGTCAGCTGCAGTGATGAATCGCTTGAAGACTAGTCGTAAAATAGATAGACTGGTCGGAATGAAGAGCGTCGGTGCCTATGAGGCCAAAACCTCCTTGGCGAGGCTTTTGGATGAGGTGGCAGAGGGTCAGGAGCTGATTATCACCCGGCATGGACGCCCAGTTGCAGTTCTGAAACCCTACCCCGAAGAGCGTCCTGACCTGGTCGGCGAACTTCGGGCCTTTCGGAAGCGCCATTCCATGGGTAGCCGCGGCCTCACAAGCAGAGAAATCGAGGAGTTTAAGATTGGCGGGCGGCGTTGATCGTCGTTGACAACTCAGTCGCGGTCTCTTGGTTTCTGGCGGATGAGCTGGATCCCTATGCGGTGACTGTCCTCAAAGCTCTCGGTGAAACTCAAGAAATGCTGGTGCCCCCGCTGTGGTTCCTCGAATTTGTCAACATGATGCTGGTCGCTGAACGTAGGGGACGCATCCAATCTGACACACGTCTCGATGCCATGGAACGACTCAAGAGTCTGCCAATGAGAGTCGCCCCATCGCCCACGGTCTTTTCCGTGGAAGTTCTGCACACTCTAGCTCACCGTCACAGTCTGAGTGCTTATGACGCCGAGTACCTGCGCATAGCTAAAGAGATGCGTCTCCCACTGGCGACGCTCGACCGCTCGCTTCGCGATGCAGCCGTAAGGGAATCCATAGCCCTGTTTGAAACCTAGTCCTGAGCTTCCTGCGCGTCCCTGTGAATTTACATGGATCATGACGACAGCAGACCGAGTTGGCGATCAGTTGGCGCTTTCAGAGAGAGCACTTTCTTTCGGGTATGCTCGGCACAGACTTTGATAGAAGATCGAAGGGGTGACGCTCACACTTCTCACACCCCATTCACTCCGGTCCTGGTGGCCCTTCTCGGCCTGCTGTTGGGCTGTAGCGCCGAGCCCGAGCCCAAGCCTCTGAGCCTCAGCGAGCCCTGGGTGATCTGACGGGTCCCTGGCAGCTGTTTGTCGATGACTATCTGGTCGACGAGAAGATCCAGGTAAAGAGGAGCTACCATCCTCTTCAGAAGGATCCGCGCAATCCGATACTCGCCTCGGAAGGGTCGTGGAAGGAAGAGCGAACCATACCCTACGGGACTGTTTTGCCCGGCGCAGACGGAAAAGGATACCGGATGTGGTACGACGTCTGGGATGGGGACTGCCACAACTTCTATGCCACCAGCTCGGATGGCATAAGCTGGACGAAGCCCAGTCTTGGACTGGTCGAGCCCGAAGGATCGAAGGACAACAATCTCATCTTCCGTCGTACCCGGCTCGACCACATGCCCCAGGTGATTCATACCCCCTGGGATCAAGATCCCCAACGTCGCTACAAGCTGATCAACTTTGACTTTGGCAGAAGCCCACCGGATCACGCCGTGACGGGCTATTGGGGAGCCTTCTCTCCGGATGGGATTCATTGGAAGGATACGACCAGGAACCCGGTTCTCCCAGATTCAGGAGACGTGGGCCACTTTCTCTGGGATCCCCACACCGAACGATATATCGGCTACCCCAAGGTGTTCTCCGCGGTAAGGGGATTCGCTCGGCGCTCCGTGGCTGTCACCTTCTCCACCGACTTCGAACATTGGACGCCGGCCGAGCTGGTCCTGGTGCCTGACGAGTGGGATGACCGCTGGGTCACGGAATACAAGCAGCACACCGATTTCTACGGACTCACGGTTTTTCCCTACGAGTCGCAGTACCTCGGGTTCCTCTGGATCTTTCGCATCACGAACGGCGAAAGCGATGGCCCTATCTTCTGCGAGCTGGTCAGCAGTCGAGATGGAATCAATTGGGCTCGTAGCGAGGGAGATCGAGTTCCGATCTTGTCCCTTGGAGAAGCAGGATCGTGGGACGACGGGATGATCCAGACCCTCAACTATCCGCTGCTGGAGCACGATACCATCAAGGTCTTCTATGGTGGTTTCGATCAAACCCATGGTTTCAGGAGAGGTGCTGCGGCAGTCGGTCTGGCCACCCTACGCAAGGATGGTTTCGTTTCTCTCGAAGCCGGCTCTGTCACGGGCACCGTCACCACCAAGCCTCTGAGAAATCTGGAGGGCGAACTAAGGTTGAACGCCAACGCACGGGGGGGAGAAGTACGGGTGGAACTCCTGGATGAGGAAGGAGTGGCTCTGAGCGGATTCGGCGGCGACGACTGTCAGCCGCTGGAGCGGGATGGTGTCAGCCAGAGGATAAGCTGGGGGCCGGAACGCGATCTGATCCCGGCATCGGAGAAGCCACGCCGCTTGCGCTTCCTGATGAAGAACGCCTCTCTCTACTCTTTTATGGCAGGGGGCAATGTGAGCCTCGACAGCCTGCCCATACCGGCGGAGGCATTCTTTACGTTTGAGTCCGATCAAGGCAGGGTCGCCAAAGATCAGTGGGTCTGCGATGGTGTCCAGAAGGGTCTTCTCCACGGTGGAGTTTCGATTGACAACGACCCAGGAAATTCCTTCCAAGGAGGTTCGGCGCTCGCCTTCCAGGCACATGGGGGAAACCTCAATACCCTCGAGATCGAAGACACCTCTCATCTGGGAGATCGGTTTACGCTAGCTGTCTGGGTCAAGAGTTCCAAGCACGCGCTGAGCCGGTTGTTCAGTACTTATCGGGGTAGTGGTGAGCCGGCAACAGGGGAGTTGATTTTCGACTTCAATCCCAGTAGCGGTGTTCTTCGGTTTATCCTTGCTGGACAGAAAGTCCAGTCTCAACCCCGGTTCTGGCTTGGCGATCGATATCATCATTTTGCCGCTACCTATGCTCGAGGCGACGTCAAGCTGTACCTGGACGGGATCCAGGTAGGCGAGGGGCAGGTACGCCCCGGGAACTCTCGTTTGATGTCCGATGGATCGCTGGTCGAATATTTTGCCCCTACAGGGACGGAGTCAAGTGTGGGAGTTCACCTGGCGGCGAACCTCCGTCTTGGAGAGGATCAGGGCGGCCGTTTCATCTTTAGGGGAAAAGAGGTCCTTGCCTCAAACCAGGAGCAGTTGGTCGGCTTTGTCGACAACGTCCTGGTTGCGAAACGAGTCCTGGCCGGCAATGAAATCGGGAATCTCGTCTCGATATCCAACTCCGCGAAGGAGAACGAGGATGTCCCCGTCGCCGCTGGACTGGTCAGCGATAAATTTCGGAAACAGCCATAGCCAAGGAAGGAACTCGAGCCGACGGTTGCTATAAGGAGGTTCTCCAGGAGGTAGGTGTGACAGGAAAACAGATCACATTGGTAGACGACCAGGATTGGCCCTCAGCAGGATTCAGCTTCGAGTTGACCATCCGACCCGAATCTTGTGCTCTGGGGGTGATCGACGTCCAGCACTATGCTCTCGACAGCGACGGTGATCTAGCCCACACCCTGCGCCTCAATAGCACCAGTGTTTTCCAGGAGTTCTCGCGCCAGGCAGAGCGGATGGTGAGCAATATCCAGAGGCTCCTCTCCGCTTTCCGGGAACAGCATCGCCAGGTTGTGTACACCCGCCACGGAGCCTTTTTGCCCGGTGGGCCGGATCTGATCGTCAGACGCCGCGGACGTGAGGAGGTGGCCCTGAGCTCCGGGGACTGTTCCTCGGGGCATATGGCCGTCCGAGGCGACTCGGGACACGAGATCCTCGACCAGGTCGGCCCCCGGAGGGGAGAGCTGGTTCTCGACAAGAACACCAGCAGTGCCTTCCACAGCTCACCCATGGACCTGCTTCTGCGCAATATGAAGGTCCAGACCCTGGTGCTGACGGGTTTGGCTACGGATCAGTGCGTGCTAGCCACCGCCATCGATGCGGCAGACCGTGGATTCCACGTGATTCTGGCAGCCGACGCCTGCGCGGGCTTCGACGCCGGCAGCGCCGAGGCCGTCCAGATCCTTTTCGGCCGGGTCTGGGGCTACGTGATGCAGACGGACGACATCATCCGCTGGCTTCAGACCGGCGACAAGCCCAGCCGCACCCGCTTGTCGGCGTGACCTGGGTCGATGCCTTTCCAGGCTTCAACCCTGCCCTTAGGGTCTGTGCAAAAATAACTTGGCATTTTGGCATCTCATCTTCACACCATCTTCGGTCGCTCCTCAATCGCGAAATCCTCAACGTAGACCCGGCTGCGCCTGCGGTTTCGCTCAATTGTTAGCGGCCAAATCTGATGCAAATCTGAGCGCCAATTCTACCAAGTTATTCTTGCGCAGACCCTTAGTCCCGCCCCGCGCTGAATCATTCAGGAGGGAACTTCCAAGGCGGAGCTGCAAGATTGGGCCCTTGATCGGGGCCCGCTCCCTCACGAGGGTGTCGCAAAAGTCCACATCAGAATCTGCGACGCTAAGAGAGCAGGTCTAGCTGACACTTCTGTGATAGGCCCTTCCAAGGAGGCTGCTAAAGGCAGCTTACTTGTTTGGCTTCACCTTGACCTGGTTCGAGCACTCAGGAGTCTGTGAATCCTGAAGGGATTCCGTATTTCAGCCCAGGGTTTCCGAACCCTGGGTCATCCTGGTCCCCCCTCAGATCCAATCCTGAAAGGGTTAAGTAATCGGAAGTTACATCGTTTCCAAATATTTTCCAGGTGGCCTAAATGAAGCAGTGTACGCAACCCTTTCAGGGTAGATTCCTGGGAAAGAGGACCGACAACCCAGGGTTCGGAAACCCTGGGCTGAAATACACAATCCCTTCAGGATTGACCTCGATCTCCAGGACGCTGGAAAACCTACAGAGAAGCCTCTCTGACTCAGCGCTGTTCTATTGACCAGCAGGGCTCTGTCCGGACTCTAAAACGGACTTTTGCGACACCCTCTCACGGTCACGGCTCTGTCAACTGGCGATTCTTCATGATTGCCTCGCCATTCGAAGTTTCCGTCGGAACCGTTCGTCGTACTTTCCCGGGAGCACAGACGTGCGACGAATTCTTGAAGTTTCAGCTTAGGAGAGCAGGGCTCATTTCTTGGACGCTTCCCGGTCCGGCTTGATGAAGAACACATACTCATTGGTGTCACGTCCCTTGTAGATGATGCTGTACACCGCCATCAACTCGTTGGGGACATCGTCGTCGTATTTGTTGATGATGCAGTTCTGACTGTATCCGTCGGGATGTTCCGTATCGCCGCTGATGATGATTCCACTCCCCCACTTGATCCCATCGTCGGACTGATAGAGGACGAAGCGACGGCTCCCTTCCCCAACCTGGCCCGAACGTCCCTGCACATAGTATTTGCCACCGATATAGGCGAGCTCGGGATCGCGAAGCATCTTGTCCATGTAGGCGCGCTTCTGCGGGTCCCAGGTACGCCCCTCATCCTTGCTGATGCAATAGTAGAAATGGTGCTCGTCCTTTTCGGTGTAGGCACCGGCCAGCAGGCGACCATCCTCCATGGTGGTCATCGTGCCGTACCATTTGTCGTCGTCCAGCGACAGTGCGCTTCTCTTGCTCCAAGTCCGTCCGTCATCGCTGCTGACGTACAGGACATGGGGGCCGCCGGCGTTGCTGTCGATCATGACGTAGTTGGTCTCGCCCGTCACCGCCGTCGAACAAGGATAGCCGCGGAAATTACCATCCAGGGTCTCGTAGTCCGTCCAGGTAGAGCCATCGTCGTAACTTCTGATGGTGCCGAGCTTGGTTCTGGTCTCTTCTCCTCCGATCTTGAAGTGTGTAAGGAATAGGACGATGGTACCCTTCTCAGTGACCAGACCCTCTTCCACCCAGACAGTGTTTCCCTGATCTCTCGCATACGCTTCAAAGGAGTATGGGAGCTTGTTGTATTTATCCCAGGTTCTACCTCCATCCTTACTGAGGGCGTACTCGCTCCAACCGTCCAGATTGTGGTCGCTGGTGTTGGCATAGAATGCCGCGATATTTCCGTTGGCGTATTCCATGCACACCGGGCCCCCGTGGGAGCAACGCCCAGGAGCATCGTTCTTGAAGTCGGCAATGACGGTACCGAAGATGTCATCCCCGAGCTTGGTCGAAGGGTCGTGGTCGTAGATCACGGCGCCATCGATTCGTTCGTACTGAGCGGCCTTTTTCTGCGCCAGGAGATCTTGTGCGGACTCCACGCATGTCCAGCCCACTAGAAATGTAAAAGCGAAGATCGCACCCCTTTGTTTCGTCATCATTTCTCCCCTTTCATCTCGCTCATCTTGTAGCTACTGTTCTATTCCCCAAAACAGATCTGATTCGGTCGTCATGCAGCTCCTCCCCGAAACCGGGAGAGGGGAAGAGCGACGCAGACATGGGTCGTCGTTCCTCGTTGGCCAGGGAGATGGTCGTAGCCTGTCCGACCCTCCGAGTCCAGGCTGTAATAGGAACGCTCGCGGCACATGAAGGATACCAGGACCGTGTCCTTCCAAAAAGCAATCGACGGGTAGGTTCCCTCCAGATCATTGGGGGGCAGACGGCTTGCCCTTTCCCGAGCCCGGTAGAAGCGAATTGGCGGTGGCTCTATTCGGATCCGACCATCAGCCTTCTGGAAGGTGGAGAAGACGTTGGGGCGCGACTCCCAGCTGGCCCCGCCATCTCGGCTAATGGCCGACGACAGACGATGGCGCTGCAGCCCCTGTCGGATCTCCTCTGCCGAAGACTGATTCCAGACCAACAAGAGCTCATGGGTGCCCGGAATCCGCTCCACAGCAGGAGGCGCCAAGGCCGATGCCACTGGGGAGGGTTCGGGACGACTCCAGCTGGCTCCGTCGTCCTCAGACCAGGACTGATAGAGACGTCCCAGGGGAGTCCGGAGCAGCATCAAGAGGTGGTCTGGAGCCACCTCTACCACCGAGGGCTCGGTGGTTTGATAGTGGCCGCCGCTGCTGTGGTCGACGGTCGCGAACAGCTCTCCTCCGGCAGCCCAGACTCCTTTGCCCGTGTTGGTCTTCCAGGTCCTGCCTTCATCGTCTGAGTAGTAGGCCCAACAGTAGGCAAAGAACTCCTCCCATCCATGGTGTCCAATCAGGGCAGGTCCATCGTCGAAGAGAGCCCGACCTCTTTCCTTCAGCGATTTGCCTACCAGGGTGAAGACAGGCACCACGATCCGGCCACGGCTGGTGACGATCGCGGAGTTGTGGAACTTCCAGGCGTTGTTGTAGGGCTCGGATATCTTCCGGGGAGGCGACCAGGAGGCGGCACCGTCATCGGAGCGGGAAAACCAGACTGTATGGTTGTGGGCGGGATCCGCAGTCTTCTTCGAATAGACCAGTGCCAGGCCGCCAGACTCGAGCTGGAGCAGGCTGGGATTGCCCCCTTCCGGTCTGCCTTCGCCCTTTAGCGTTTCTCCCGAAACGGTTAGTAGGGGCTGAGGCGCGTCCCAGCTTTTTCCTCCGTCTCTAGAGAGGGTACGCTCTCTTCGCTGGGTAGAGATGTGCAGCAGGTCTCCTCCAGTCAGTTCCCTCATGCTCCCGAAGCTGATTCCGGCGTGGAAGAAGAGAGTGTCCTCGGGCAGGCAGTTTCGGAGTTTTTCCAGAAAGCGGGGATCAAGGCCTGTTGAGATGACGGGACCGGCCTCAGTGAAACGGGAAGCCAGGACGGGAATCCCCGCTGCGAGCAGTATCCTGCGAAGCAGATGACGTCTAGAAATGAGGTCTCTAGCGGTTCTCTCAAAATTCGAAAGTCCCATGTCGGTTCTGCCTCCGGCTGAGTAATGGATCATTTGGGAGAGGAAACTTGGTCGGCGATAGGGGAGATTCTGCTGTTGTCCAGCTCTCTCCTCGGAACTTGGCCTCGTGGTGCTACCTGATCAAGTCGTTCGGGGCTCCGCCGGACTTGGCTGCGAAGTATGGGCCGTTGACCTGTTCGTCTCATTCTTTCACTATTAACTGCGCACTGCGCACTGCGCACTGCGCACTGCGCACTGCGCACTGCGCACTGCTCACTGCTCACTGCTCACTGCTCACTGCTCACTCTGTTTTTACTCTATTTTGAAAGTGGATCCAACTCTGAAGAGACAATAGAAAGGGAGAGATCAGGTATTCTTGCTCCTATGCGCGTTCTGTTTGTCCATCAGAATTTCCCAGCTCAGTTTGGACATCTAGCTGCTGCGCTGGTTCAGCGCCACGGCTATGAGTGCACTTTCGTCTCGGAAACCGGAGCTGGGAAGGTCGAAGGTGTGGAGAAGATCCAGTATAAGGCCCAAGCGGGAGCAGCTCAGCGGGCCCATTACTCTGCCCGGACATTTGAGAACGGCGTCTGTCACGCCGCCGGCGTATATGAAGCTCTCAAACCGCAGCGTGAGCACCTCCAGCCTGACCTGATCGTCGGACACTCGGGATTTGGCTCAACCCTCTTTTTGCCTGAGCTCTTTCCTGATGTCCCCATCATCAACCTGTTCAATACTATTACCATCCCCGAGGGACAGACCTGGGATTTCGGCCGAAGTTTCCGATTCAAGAGGTCGACCTCCTGCGCAGCCGGGCGCGTAACGCCATGATTCTGCTTGATCTGGAGTATTGTCGAGCCGGCTATGCCCCGACACGTTTTCAATACGACTAGCTTCCGCAGGCGTATCGTCACAAGTTGCGGGTTCTGCACGACGGCATCCCCGCCGATTTCTGGCATCTGCGACAGGTCGATGAGTTGAAGGTTGGAGACCTCACCATTGGACCCGAGACTCGAGTGGTGACCTATGTGTCACGAGGCCTGGAATCGATGCGTGGCTTTGACATTTTCATGCAGGTGGCCAAGCGGATTTGTGACGCGAATCCCGATGTCGTTGTGCTGGTCATCGGGGCCGACAAGGTCGCCTACGGTGGGGATCTGAAATATATCAAGGAGAGAAGCTTCAAGGCGCACGTCTTGAAGCAGGATACCTACGATCTCGAGCGGATTCGTTTTCTGGGACGGGTGAATCCGAATGTTTTGGTTCATGTCTTGAGTCGAAGCGATCTGCACCTGTATCTGACCGTCCCCTTCGTGTTGAGTTGGTCATTTCTGGACGCCATGACGTGTGGCTGTACCATGCTGGCGTCGGATGCCGCTCCGGTGGCAGAAGTCATTCGTCACGGCCAGAATGGTCTATTGTGTGATTTCTTTGATGTGGATGGGTTTACTGAAACGGCACTCGAAGTCCTAAAAGATCCTGCCGCGTATCGCCAGCTTCTGGGGCAAGCAGCCCAGGAAACCATTGAAGAACGCTACAGCATGAACGCAGTTTTTCCCCAGATGATCGAGATATACGAAGCTGTACTCAATGGGAAACAAAGGTGAGAAAGCAGGTCTCAGCGACTGGCCCTTGCCTTATCGATCAGACGAAGTGGACCGCGCGGCCCGTAGTTCTTCCGTCAACCGTTCAACCTGTCGTTGGGTCTGTTCCAGCTTGTTCCGTGTCGACGCAAGTGCCTGCTGCAGCGCTACGCTCTGCTCGACATGGGCCAAGGTGGCACCGATAGTGGAACCCAGATTGTGCTTCGAGGCTCTCAGCCGATCAACTACTCCAATTTTTCGGATGCGGCCGTCGTGCCCGTCGAGCTGCTGGACTGCAGCGTCGAATGAAGACATCCCCAGACGAACCCAGCCTTCCCGAGGTTCCGAGCGCTCTTACGTAGCTTTGGCCTCCAGGCCGAAGTTTCTGTGCCTATCCGGGCAGCTCGACATCTGGTAAAAGCCCTGTCATTTTGGATGTCACATCCGGGTGGCCTTTCTCGTCTTTTGGTTGTAGACCCCCCTCTGAGATGGGGTGACAGCAGATAGAGCTGGCCAACGGCATGAAAGGCACGGCGAAATGAGGGTCTTTGTTGCAGGAGCGAGCGGAGTGATCGGGAATTCGCTGGTGCCCCGTCTGATCGAGAGGGGTCATTCAGTTACGGCGATGACCCGCAGCCAGGAGCGGGCTGATCGACTCGCGGTCCTTGGTGCCAGGCCCGTTGTTTGCGACGTGTACGAAGCGGCCCGTGTCGAAGACTCGATACGCCATGCCCAGCCCGACGTAGTCGTCCACCAGCTGACGGCGCTGCCCCCTGCCATTCACCCGCGCAGGATCGCAGATCAGCTCGCCGAGAACGACCGGATCCGCATCGAGGGAACCAGGAATCTGGTTGGGGTGGCGCTGAACGCCGGTATAAAGCGGATTGTCGCCCAGAGCATCGCATTCTGCATATGCTCCGCTGGGCGGACCGGTAAAAGACGAGACGGCTCCGCTTTGGACGGAAGCTCCCTTGCCCTGGAGTCGGACGGTTTTCGCAATGGACGATCTGGAGCGACAGGTGACTTCAGCCGACGGTGTCGAAGGGGTAGTACTTCGCTACGGGTATCTCTACGGAGGGGGTACAGCGTATGCCTCTGACGGCTCGGTTGGGCTCTGGTCAGGAAACGTCAGTTCCCAATCGCAGCCAGCGGCTCAGGAGTCTTCTCCTTCGTCCACGTCGATGATGCGGCGACGGCAACCGTTTCGGCGATCGAGGGAGGCCCGGTGGGGATCTTCAACATCGTCGACGACCTGCCGGCCCCACTTCGGGATTGGCTGCCTATCTATGCGGCGGCCCTCGACGCTCCCCGGCCCAGGAAAGTGCCCTCCTCCTGGCGAGACTTGCGGTCGGCCGCTACGGCCTCTACGTCATGAACGAGCAGCGCGGAGCCTCAAACGAGAAAGCCAAGAAGGAACTCGGCTGGTCGCCCGCTTTCGCGAGCTGGAAAACAGGTTTTCAAGCGGCACTTCCTGAAGAGACAGATTCAGCCGGGTCGGATTGGGAATACTGACTGAAACTTGAGGGAAGCTAGAATGTCGTTACAAGTTTCTTGGGACTCGCTCGTACACCGAAGGTGTGATTGCGTGTAGCCCAGGGTTGCAATGCGAAGCGAGCTACCCTGGGTTCAGTCGGGTCTGTCCTTACCCCATCGGGGTTATCGCCGACTGGCTACGTCTCGGCAACAACGCTTTTCAGCGTAGAAAAAACAAGACAACTTAAACCCAGGGTAGCTCGCTTCGCTCCGCATCGCCAACCCTGGGCTACACGCAATAACACCTTTGGTGTAGTAGGCAATGGAGAAGTTTCCGCCTGAATGAACCAGCGCCAGCTGGTGGCCCCGCTAGGCTCGGCAGGCATACTTCGACCCGATACCGGAAACCAAGGCTCCCAAAGAAGTCAGACCCGCAAGCGACATATTTCTGTCACCGGGGTGTCGGTTTGTTGACGCTTCCTCGACAACTCAATTTGGACAGGTTGGACGTCCTTAACCAAATTCACTACCTCAAGATACTCATTCTAAAAGCGTTATAATTTTTCTGACGGTCTACGTAAAAGTTTAACCCACGACCTGCTAGCTATCCTGCGAACCCGCTCTCACGGTGGAGGGGAAAAGAGTTTTAGAACCGTGAGTAGTATCGCTATTTGGGAGGAACACGAGATGAGGAAGTTAGTTGGAACTGTCTTTTTTTGGGCAATCATTTGGTCTGACTGGTTTGATTTTTTCTGGGGAGGTGGCGGGCCCTTCTAGAATTCGACTGTCTGGTGCTCAGGCCACGGTTGTCTGCAAATCCGACAGCCGCAGCCTGTAGCTGTAAAACCCAGCCAATTTCCGGGGCTGTTCTCCTGGCGGAGCTGGCAAATCCGCCAGTACGGAAAGGCTCCGGCAAGAGAGTCAGAGGCGTGACCCTAATGCCTGTTACCCACTCCATGAAGGTCACGCACTCTGGCCATCCCTCTTCAACACCCGGGTCATCGATAAACGCCTGAATCTGATTGCGGCTCCCGGCTGCGCCGCCCATCTTCGGTCCTTTGACGTTCGAAATGAACGCTCAATCGCCATGATTTAGGCCTGTTCAGCTCACTCTTCCGGTCGATCTCCTGCTTCCTATACAGTAGAATCCCACTCTGTTTCGGAAACAGGAGACGTTAATGGAATCAGAGCAGAACATAGAGAATCCACCTCCCTCGCCGGAGTCTGAATACCTCCCAGAGTCCTCAACGATCGAACTGATCCGTCAGACCACTCTGGAGCGTCCGCCCAGCCGTGCGCTGTTCGACTTCGATGGAACCTTGAGCCTCATCCGCGAAGGCTGGCTCGAGGTGATGATCGCAATGATGGTTGAGGTTCTCCGACAGACCGGCACCGAGGAATCGGAAGAGGACCTCACCCGCCTGACTATGCAGTTCGTGAAGGATCTAACCGGACGACAGACGATCTACCAGATGATCCGGCTGGCGGGCGAGGTTGCCGCTCGCGGCGCGCAGCCTGAGGACGCTCAGACCTACAAGAAGGAGTACCTGGAGCGTATGATGAAGAAGATCCACGGTCGCAGAGAGAAGCTACGCAGTGGCGCCCAGGAACCTCGGGAAATGCTGGTTCCTTTTACACGGGAGGCCTTGGAGGCCTTGCAAACCCGGGGCGTCGATCTGTACTTGGCGAGCGGAACAGATGAGGAATACGTCCGGGAAGAAGTCGAACTGCTCGGTCTCGGGGCGTTCTTCGGTAATCAGATCTACGGTGCTGTGGCCGATTACAAGAACTTTTCGAAGCAACTGGTCATTGAGAGGATTCTGCGCGAGAACGATGTCGATGGTTCCGTCCTGATTGGCTTCGGTGACGGCTATGTGGAGATAGAAAACGTCAAGTTAGTGGGAGGCACCGCTGTGGCCGTTGCAACTGATGAAACTGGCCGCAGTGGCCGTCCGGACCCATGGAAACGAGAACGTCTGATCCAGGCCGGTGCCGATTTTGTCATTCCTGACTTTCGAGATTGCGAGGTATTATTCCGGCATCTCTGGAGGGAAAGCTGAGAGCATGCCCTTCCCCACCTTCGATCGGACTAGGTTGACGCTCCTGCCCCTGCGAGAACGCGACCACGACCTGCGCAGCCAAGAGGTCTTGAAGCGACCCGAGGGGCCTCGCCTTCCCTTCGAACATCCGGCCCTTCCGATCCTGGCAGAGAGAATCGTCAAGGCCGCCAGCTCGAATCGCGCGGTGATCTTCGCGTGCGGGGCGCACGTTTTAAGGGAGGGAAATTCCCTGCTCCTGATCGACCTGATGAGGCGTGGATTGCTCCGGCACGTCGCCGTCAACGGTGCCGGCGCCATCCATGATTTCGAGATGGCTTTGATCGGAGAAACTTGCGAGAGCGTGGCCCGCTACATCAAGCAGGGCCAGTTTGGGTTATGGCGCGAAACCGGGAAGATCAATGAGGCTGCTGTGGAGGGACATCAAGACGGAATCGGCCTGGGCGAGGCCGTTGGCCGCATGATCGAAGACAGCAACTTCGCCTTCCGCAACGAAAGTCTTCTCGCCTCGGGATATCGCCTGGGAGTACCAGTCACCGTCCACGTATCCATCGGTCAGGACATCGTTCACGAACATCCAAATTGTGATGGAGCCGCCACCGGAGCCACTTCGTTTATCGACTTCTTGATCTTCACTCAGTCGGTCACGGAGTTGGAAGGAGGTGTATTCCTGAACATTGGTTCGGCGGTCATGGGCCCCGAAATCTATCTTAAAGCCCTAGCGATGGCCCGAAACGTGGCAACCCAACAGAATCGCACCATAAGTCGGTTTACTACGGGAGTATTTGACCTTCTAGAGTTGGGAGAAGATCTCTCCCAGGAAGCGCCCAAAGAAGATCCTCGCTACTATTTTCGGCCCTATAAAACGATTCTGGTCCGAACCATAGCAGACGGTGGAGAAAGCTACTACGTCCGAGGTCGCCATCGCGAAACCGTACCGGCACTCTATGACGAGATCATCTCTAGGCTATAGCATCAGCGAACTACGTAGAGATGACACCAGAGCGCCTCCAAGAATTGATCGCTAGATTCGACTCTCGCCGGATTGCGGTCATCGGGGACTTCTTCCTGGACAAGTACCTCGACACTGACCCGAGGATCCTGGAGCGTAGTGTTGAAAGCGGCCAGCCGGCGCACCAGGTCGTTGGAATTCGTCGCACTCCAGGAGCGGCCGGAACAATCGTCAACAACCTGGTATCCCTCGGAACCGCCACGGTTCATACGGTGGGAGCGATCGGTAAAGACGGTGAGGCTCACGACCTCTTGACGGCCCTGGGACGCCTTGGCTGCAACACCTCGGGCCTCCTGCAGGATCCCTTACTGATGACCCCAACCTACCTCAAACCCAGGAACATGACAGATACCAGTTTGGCAGGCGAGCACGAGCGCTACGACACAAAGAACCGAAAACCCACGCCCGACCAGGTTATCGAAGCTGTGATCGAGATCCTTGATCAGCTGCTCGGGGACGTCGATGGCGTTGTCATAGCTGACCAGGTGGAGGAAGACGACTGCGGGATCATCACATCCAGAGTGCGCGGCAGGCTTGCCGAACAGGCCAAGCGACATCCTGATGTAGTCTTCCTGGCGGACAGCCGGACGCATATTCGGCTCTTCCGAAACCTCATCATCAAACCCAACCAGTTCGAGGTCGTAGATCATCCCAATCCGCTGCCGGAAGAAAGAATTGACCTGGAATCGGTAAAAAGGGCACTGCCTGACTTGCGAGCCGAGACCGGGGGACCGGTCTGCGCCACGTTGGGTGAGCGAGGCGCGCTTGTGACCGATCCGCAGATGACGTTGATACCCGCAGTAAGAATCGAGGGCCCCACCGATTCTACCGGGGCCGGAGATTCGACCTGCGCCGGCGCCATTCTCGCCCTGGCCAGTGGCGCATCCCTTCCCGAGGCGGCCCTGATAGCCAATCTGGTGGCCTCCCTAACGATTCAGCAACTGGCAATGACCGGGACGGCAAGACCTGAGCAATTACCGGACCGCCTGGAACTGTGGCGGAATCAGAATAGAGCGTGAAAAGCGATCGAGCGTCTCAGATCACAGATCACAAGTTTGCAGGTTTCCCCAGATCCAATATGGCGGGGTGCCAGGCCAACGCGGCACAGGCAGACGCCTCCCAGGGGCCTGGAGCGCCGTCCTTCCGACTTGCGACCTGCAACCCGTAACCGACGACCCCGGAAAGGCCGTAACCGATGCGAAACATGTTCCGACATCCCAAACTGAGTTTGATGATGTTTCTGCAGTATGCGATCTGGGGAGCTTGGGCTCCGGCTCTGGCTGGTTACCTGGAGGCTCGGCTTGGATTTACGGGGTGGGGACTAGGCCTTATTTATGCGGCCTTTCCCCTGGCCAACCTGTTATCCCCCTTCACTGCCGGCCAGGTCGCTGACCGCTGGCTGCCAACCCAAAAGGCGCTGGCTCTATTCCAACTCCTGGGAGGAGCACTGCTGGTCGCGATGGCCTTCACCTCCACGCTTACCCCCATGCTCGCCCTGATGTTCCTCTACTGCCTCGTCTTTGCTCCCACATTGGCACTAACCAACGCCCTTGCGTTCCAGCATCTGGAGGATGGGCAGAGAGATTTTGGTCCGGTTCGTGTCTGGGGAACCATCGGTTGGATCATGGCCAACTGGATTCTAACCTTGCTGCGGGTCAACTACAATACCGAGGGTGCCGACTATATAGACGCCTTCGTACTGGCGGGAGTCTTCTCCCTGACAATGGCACTCTTCTCGCTGAGGCTGCCTCATACTCCGCCCTCCAGGGAGGCGGCTGATCCGCTGGCGTTTCGTCGCGCTCTGGCACTGCTCCGCGATCGAAACTACCTCTACTTCTTTCTGATTGCCTTCGTGGTCGCGACCGAACTACAACTGTACTACGTCTTGACGTTTCCCTATCTCCAGACGATCGGACCTGCCGTAGGCATCAATTCAGAGAATCTCCCTGCTTGGATGACGATTGGACAGATCGCGGAGATACTCACCATGGCAGCGCTGCTTCCCTACGCCCTCGCACGTTGGGGAGTGCGCAAGTCGATGCTCCTGGGAATTCTGGCCTGGCCCATCCGATATGTCATATTCGCACTGGTTTGGATGATGCACGAGTCGACTCCCGGGGTAATCTGGGTAGCGGTTGGCTCCCTCGCCCTACACGGTTTCTGCTACGTCTTCTTTTTTGTAGTGGCATTCATTTACACGGACATGGTGGCACCGAAGGATATTCGGACCTCTGCCCAGTCCCTTATTAACGTGGCTGTGCTGGGGATCGGCCTCTTTGGCGGAAGTATTTTCGCGGGTTGGCTGAAAGAGATCTGTACCGCGGGAGAGATCACCGATTACGGCATCGTCTTTGCCGTTCCCGCTCTGGTCACGACTCTCTGTGCAGTGATCTTCTGGGCCGTGTTCCGGGAACCCGACTCGGCTGCTGAGGTAACGACTTAAGAAAATCTCAAGACTGCAGGGGACAATTCACCAGAGCACGGGATAGACTGCAGCGTTCCAGCATCTCCCGATCCGGCTCTGTGCCCGTTCCGGGCCGGTCCAGAAGGACAATCTTTGGCCCATCGTCCTCTTGAAACAGCTCCACATGGGGAGAGCCCAGGTCTTGGTGGTAGAAGCGGCTTGTGGGGAACAGATCAGCGGGATACGTGAAGTTTCCCAAAGTAGCCATGGCAGCGTTGGCTCTAGTACCGATGGCACTCTCCAACATGGACCCGATCCAACAGGGAATGCCCTTTTCCTTGCACAAATCGTGGATCTGTTTGGCGATCGTCAGTCCTCCTACTCGAGCAGGCTTCACATTGACGTAGCGGCAACTCCCCAGTTCAATAGCCTTTCTCGCCTTCTCGAGTGTCGTAATGCTCTCGTCAAGGCAGACTGGAGTCTGAATCTCCTTCTGCAGCTTGGCATGATCCAACAGATCATCGTGCGCCAGCGGCTGTTCGATCATGGCCAGGCCGAACTCATCGATCCGCCGAAACATGTCGACGTCGCTCAGTTGGTAGCCACTATTGCAGTCGATATGAAAAGTCTCTGAGGGGAAGCGCCCCCTGACTTGCCGCAGCATCTCGAGGTCCCAGCCGGGACGGAACTTCAACTTGACGCGCTTGAAACCGGCATCCACTGCTCCCTCCAAACCCCGCAGGAGGTCGTCGATCGAATCCATGATTCCGAAATCTGCACCCACGTCGATTTCAGGCCGATTCCCACCCAGAAGACGATAGAGAGGCTGCCCCTCCTCCAGGGCCTTGAGGATCCACCAGCCGATATCCAGAGAACTCTTGGCGAATGGATTACCTTTGACGAACGACAGGATCTGCTGCAGCTCCTCGCCGCTTTCTATGTTGCGACCAATCAGCGAAGGCGCCAGCCACTCACGGACGCAGTGAAATACACCTCGCGCCCACTCTGGGCTGTACTGGGGTGCCGCAAAGGGTGTCGTCTCACTCCAGGCTTCCAGATCGCCACTCCGCATCCTGACCAGCACAGAATCTATCGCAGCGTCCTCGCCATAGGCGGTCCGCCAAGGATAGATCAAGGGCATGGCAACATGAAAAATCTCGATAGTATCAATACGCATTAGCTTGGGGTTCACCTCGAATCCGGCGCGTCGAGTGAACAATCAACCCAAAGGAGATTATTGGGCTGGAAGGCCACTTCAGCGCGACACAATTCTCATCTCGAGCTCATCGTCCAGCTTGAACTCGAAGAGCTGTTCGACTGCAAACTCGACCTCGTCTCCGGCAGTCATCACGGTGGATCCGCCACCCAAGCCGGCTCCGATCACAGCTCCTATCCCCGCCCCCTTCTTGCCTCCGGTCAGGACACCGATTAGAGCCCCAACACCCGTGGCGATACCGGTCCGCTGGGCATCTCGCTTGGCCGTACTGTCTGCTTCAAAGTTCAAGGTGTTGGAGTCGATGTCATAGGTTTCGTCTCCGACTGCGATATCCGTAAGGGTCAGAGACATCGCTGCCCGCCCTTTGACCTTTCCGGACTTCTGGGCATCCTTGATGTAACCGGTGACGCGGCTTCCCTCTGGGGCCAAAAGATGCCCGTCGACGACCAGATCCTCCTCCAACACTGTTTCGAATGACTGCCCGGTCTGGTTCTTCTTGCTACTCAGGGATTCGTTCAAACGGACCCGCAGTATCGACCCCGAAGGGATGACGGCCGTTGTGGGTGCAGGAGGCTCAACCACCTCGGGTTCGGTCGGAACAGACTTGTCCTTGCTATCGGCGTCCGCGAGCTTGTCTCCCCCACTCTTATCATTGGAGGGAGGAGAGCCCGGTTGGGCGTCTCTTTTTCCGGCCTTGGGCTGAGATCCTTTTCCTCCGCTCTGGAACACGTTGGCATCCTGCGAAGGCGGCGAACCGTCCTCCGAGCTGGACTGATCGAGAATGGCTAGCAAACGCTGCTCTTCGATTAGCTCTTCGATAGTTCTTCCTGGTGGCAGCTTGCGGTCCCCGAGTGCATCTCGGTGTCGTCCCAGGTAGGCCTCCAGCAGCTTGCCTTCCTCATGCGTCAACGCGGTGCCATTGCTAATGGTCTGATAGAGCTCTGCCTGGTTCTCTTCGGTAATCAAGGTTTGTTTCGGGTCCTGCGAGCAGCCCGCAATCGCCACCATCAGCAGAAGGCCAAAGGTGCCTCGCCAGGCCCCGCGTCCCCACCGCTGCGGATTTCTCACTCGGACAAAACCAGCCGAACAATCAATACTTGGGGAGATCATAGACTCTCTTCTTCTCCCGATAGTCTAAGCTGAAACTTCATTTGGTTCCAGGTTCAGGATTCCCAACCGTGGCACGGCCTTCCAGGCCGTGATTGTCGAGCCTTTAGCTCGACGGATCGGTCATCATGGGCAGGGATGCCCGTGCCACGGTAGGACACTGAGGTTTCTTTCTCGAATGGGGCCAGGGCTTCCTGGGGGGCCACTGACCTGGAACTCATCGCACCGTAGCCGCCTAAAGGTTAGCATACAGTGCTCGATTTCGGCAGCGAGTGGTCCACCTCCAAGCGCCTTCAGGGTACGTTGGCGCGCCTTCCGTTCGCCAATCCCGGATGTGCCGAGTCGGAATACCGCTCATCTGCCCATCCTGCACCGCACGAGGCACCCACAACTCGCGCTTTGATGATCCAGGAATTCTTCTATAGAATAGGCACATCTTACCCAGCTTAGTGGATACAGGAAGGAACAAGATGGAAGAAAAGAAACCTGTGATCGAGGAAAATGCTCCAGCCTCGCGACGTGCCTTTCTGAGGCGGTCGGCGGCGGCGGTTGTTGGTGCCGGAGTCGCTTCCAGCGTGAGAGCCGGCTACGTCGATGGAAGCGACACTCTGCGGATTGGGTTGGTAGGCTGTGGTGGCCGGGGGACCGGTGCCGCTGTCCAGGCACTGCGAGCTGACCCCAATACCCGACTCGTTGCAATGGCCGATGCCTTCGCAGATCAACTGGACAAGAGCCTCGTAAACCTGGGACGGTCAGAAGACGTATCCAGCCGGGTGAGAGTCGCCAAGGACCACTGTTTCGTGGGTTTCAACGCGTATCAGCAACTATTGTCCTCAGACGTGGACGTGGTCCTGCTGGCTACGCCCACTCATTTTCGGCCAATTCACGTGCGAGCTTGTCTCGAGGCCGGAAAGCATGTCTTCGCCGAAAAGCCGGTGGCCGTAGACGCTCCCGGTATCCGATCGATTCTCGAATCGGCCCAGCTGGCCAAACAGAAGAATCTCTCTCTCCTCTCTGGTCTCTGTTGGCGCTACGAAACGGGTATGCAGAAAACCATCAGGCAAATACACCAAGGTGCGTTGGGCGATCTGGTCACAATCGAGAGCACCCGTTTCAATGGATACTCCCGGACAGCTCCGCGGAGTCCAGGCGATACCGACATGTATTGGCAGATGCGGAACTGGTACAACTTCACCTGGTTATCCGGGGACTTCATTGTAGAGCAGTTCGTCCATGAACTCGACAAGATTGCGTGGCTGATGAAAGATCAGAACCCCATTCGGTGTGTCGCTACCGGGGGCCGTCAGACCCGAATCGGTGAAGCAAACGGAAATATCTATGACCACTTCAGTGCGGTATTCGAGTATGAAAATGGCGTGAAGCACTTTGCTGCGACTCGTCAACAGCCCCGCTGCAGTAGTGAGTTTATCGACCTGGTCTTCGGCACCCAGGGGCGGGCCAACTTGATGGAGTACAGCATCAACGGACAGGCTCCCTGGCAATGGCCACACGAACGAACAGACATGCACCAGCTCGAGCACAACGCCATGTACAAAGCACTCCGGAAGGGTGAAGTGATCAACAACGGCGAGTATATGGCCAAGAGCACCTTGTTGGGCATTATGGCGCGCATGTCAGCCTATACCGGAAAAACGCTCACCTGGGAGGAGGCACTCAATTCTCAAGAAAGCCTCTCACCGGAAACCTATGCCTGGGACGCGAAACCGCCTGCCAGCCCGGTGTCCATGCCGGGCGAGACACTATTTGTCTGAGTCGTCCCGGAAGATATCCGCAGACGAAGCTGAGTCCGCCGGGGCGCAGCCCGCATAATTCAGAAGTTTTCGTAGCAAGGCGGTGACAACGCCGTCCTGGCAAGGCTTGCGACCGAGACCTCCGCGTTCGTACTCGTGCAGTACGTCGAGGAGGTCGACCGAGCGAAACGCAGTCAGGGCGGATGATGGCTCCGCCGCAGTAGGAAACTTCTGAATTATGCGGGCTAGCTCACGGCTGCTGCCCTGTTTGACAACACCCTTCTGATTTCCCCTTTCGTCAAGAAGTGTCAGCTTGGACCAGCCAGCCTTTACAATCCTTGGCGAACCTTTTCCCTCTCTGCCTCCTCTATATAGCAGAACCAGGGCATCAGCCGGAGATGCCAGATCAGAAAAGGGTAAATGATAGACCTGGAGGAGCTTAGAGGAATGAGTGGCAAACACAAAATCGTGCACCTCACTCCCCAGCTGACGATTGAAGCCGGGCTCTCCCTTCCCTGGGACTCAGGTTGGATCGGTCAGCCAAATCGCTACACTCCCGGGTTCCCCAGGAGTCTTAGGACGCGACAATCGTAGACTCGCCCGTTCGAGTCGCCACAGTTGAAAAATGTCCAGACAGGTCCCCACCGATCTGCTGGACCAACCCAGGAAACCCCAGTTTTGGGGAGGAGAATAATCATGGCCACAAGAAATATCACCGCCAAGTTCTTAGCTACTGGCCTCTGCGCCCTGCTGGTTTGGAGCAATGTGTGGGCTGCCTGGCTCGACCCCGATCCGGTAACGCCGCTATCTGTGCTGGTGGAAGAATCCTACCTCGATCTGCTCGAAAGTGCGGATGAATTCAACTTCTCCAAGAAGGAGCTGGATTCGTACAAGAAGCAGCTGAAAGCGGAGAGGAAGGCAGAGAAGGAAAAACTGAAGAGCGAGGAAAAGTCCCTAAAACAAGAAATCCAGGCTACTCGAGAACAGCTTGCCGAGCTGAACCTATCCAAGTCTCGAGACAACGTCGACATGGGCCAGAAAAGGAGTGATCTGCACTGTCAGGTTCTAGACCTGGAAGAGCAGCTGAAGAAGAAGGAGCTGGAGCGTAACCAGCTGCTTCCGGTCGGCTACGACAACAAGCTGGCCAAACTCGAACTCATCAAGGAATGGCCCGCGAAGAAGCTTCAGATTGAAAACGACCTTGAGTCGGCTCGGGTCCGGGAACGCCGCTACGGAGACGCCGAGACATTGGAATTCAGGTCATAAAGGAAGGGCAGGAAGAAGACGTCTAGATAGGTCAGCAGGCGGTTCTGGAAATGAGAACCATGGGCGCGATGCCTCCAGAGGTCGATGACCCCGAAGTGACCGAGTACGTGCAGCAGGTTGCAGAGCGGATCGCCGACCATTCAGACTTGACGGTTCCCCTCGAAGTGACCGTCCTGGCTAGCGATGAGATCAATGCCTTTGCCCTGCCCGGAGGCTTCCTCTTCGTGAACTCCGGACTGATCGAGAAAGCTGAGACGGAATCGGAGCTGGCGGGGGTATTGGCTCATGAGCTTGCCCACGTCACGGCTCGACATGGAGCTCGACTGCAAAAGAAGGCTAAGTTCACCAGTATTCTTTACCAGGCAGCCCAGATGGCGTCGGTCATTCTCACCGGAGGTGCCAGGGATCGGGACCTACTACGCGCTGCAGTATGGCTTCATGGGACTCGGAATGGTTTTGAATCTGACACTCCTCGGAGTGAGTCGTGATTTCGAACAAGAGGCCGATCAGCTGGGTGCTCAGTACGCCTGGAACGCGGGATACGATCCCTCTGGATTCATCACGTTCTTCGACAAGATGGCCAGCGAGAAGGGGTACGTCAAGTCGGCCAGCTTCTTCCGCACTCATCCGGCCTTCTACGAGCGGATCGTCAATACGTATGGTGAGATTACCTGCCTTCCGATCAAGAAGGAGGTACTGGTAGACACTGAGGAATTCCAGCAGGTCAAGGCGACCCTGAAGGGAATTAGCGCGGAGTTCCCGGAGCCGAAGGACCGCCCAACCCTCCGCCGAACACCGCAGTGCGGTGACCAGGAGCAGGAGATCGAGACCGCTAGCGCTGTCTGGTCCTCTCCGGATCACGCCCTTGCGTTGTAGGGAATTGAACTGCCGCGCTACCTGAATGCGGCCTCGTCGGTGCCGGTGCGCGAAAAGCGAACTGGTACCGACGGGGCCTTTTCTATTCAAGCCCGAGAATGAAGTTTCAGGTCAGTCCCGCCCCAGCTGTGCTGCCCATTCGAGAAAGAAACTTTGGGTTGTCTCGAACCACGAACATCGATAGCACTCTGTCCGTTGTAGGATGGGCACTCCTGCCCGTCGATGAAAGTGACGGGCAAGAGTGCCCATCCTACGAAGATCACCGCTCTGTCAGATGGCGTCTCTTGCATGATCTTCTAGCCGATGAAGTTTCAGCTTAGTCCCGCCCCCGCTACGCTGCCCCATTCGAGAGCGAAACTTCGGTCGAGGATAGGCGATATCGTGTGTCACTGCGTGGGGAAGAGTTGTCCAGCTCTCTCCTCGGAACTTGGCCTCATGTTGCTAACGGCTCAAGTCGTTCGCGGCTCTGACGGACTTGGCTTTGTCATACTGGTAGTTCATCCTCAGGTCGTGAAAAGAGTCTGGGGAGTCTAGTCTTGGTGAAGTAGGTTGATGCTGCCGGCCAACAGGTCCCGTTCGACGCGCTGTCCGGGGACTAGAGACGTGAGACGTTCGGACGTGCGACGAATTCTTGAAGTTTCAGCTTAGTCCCGCCCCCGCTATTGCAGGCGCTCGCCGGAGAGTCTTCTGTAGTACTCTTCTACCTGATCCCGAAAAGACGGCGGCACTTCGTCCTCGTCGAAGCTCGACCTCAGCCTTCCGGATTGATCTTCCAGAGCGCGATTGATTTCCAGTTCTAGCTGGTGAAAGCCGGCGATGATCTGGGCCTTGAGCTTGTCGATCTCTTCTGGGTCAGAGAACAGCCGCTCCAGATCGAGTTTCTTCATCTGCCTCACCAGGCTGTCCATGTCTCGCCGTAAAGAGGGTTCTTGATTCAGGAGACCTCGAAGGAACTTGGCCTCTCTCATACGCTCCTGCCATTCTCGCCTAACATGACCGGGATCCACACCGGTGGTGTTGGGAAGTCCTCCCGCCCGGCGCATCGCAGAAGAGGGCGTCCCCTCCTTTCCGGACTCGCCGCTGCTTTCGCCTTTTCCTTTGCCCTTGCCACTCTTTCCCTCCTGAGCTTTCTCGGAGCCTCGGGGACTCTTCCCCTGCTCTGAAGCTTGCTCCGACTCCTGTTCCGTGCCGCTCTCAGCGGCACGTTGGTGCAGGGAGGACAAACCCTCAACCAACTCGCCAACCTGGCTCAACGCCTTTCGCAGGCCTTCCTTGGCTTGGGGTTGGCCCTGGGATCCCAGAGCTTTCTCGGCTGCATCCACCTTCTCTGAGAGCTTGGCGACTTCCTTCGCAACACCCTCTTCCCTATCCCGCGCCATATCCACCCAGCCACGGGACAGTAGCTGGGAACCCTCTTGCATCTTCTCTGGGATTTGGTTGTCGCGAACGCTGTTCCCCGCCTGCTTCAGCTTGCGGGACGTCGCCTGCTCTTTCGACTCCAGTTGGCGCGCCGACTGGTGCAGCTCGCTCTCCAGGCTGAAGAGATCCTCCTGGAGCCCAGACTTTTCTCGAAGCAGTTTGCGAAGCTCTCGGATGGTTTCCTGGTCCACTTTCCCAGATCCGAAACGCTGCTTGAGGCTATCGAGTTTGTCGAGGACGTTTTCCTGGTTGCGCACCAACTGCTGTGCGTCTTCCTTCAGCTTCTGAACGCTTTCCGAACGCTGATTCTGTCGCTGCCGACCCAACTCCTCCTTTGCTTTCTGAAGTCTTTCGAGTGCCCGTTCAGCCTGCATCTGTGACCGCTCCGGCGACTGCTTCCCGGACTGAGCCTGTCGCATCTGCTTGGCGGCTTCTCGGAGTCGACTACTGATCCCCGAAAGCTGCTGTTCTTTCTGCTGTCGGGATAATCGTTCCAACTGTCTCGCCAGCTGATCCGCCTCTTGCATCAGCTGTTGCTGTGACATGTTGTTCATCGCAGAGCTCTGCCCACTTTGTCGGCGCTTGCGCTCCGCTAGTTGCTCCTGTCTGCGAGCAAGCTCCTTCAGTTTCTCGAGGGCCTCATCCAGTTTCTGTTCACGCTTAAACTGCTGACTCTGCTGCATCGTCTCGTACTGATTCTTGGTACGATCCAGCTCCAGATCAACCAGGTCTGCCAGCTCTTGGGCTGAAGCAGGAGCTCCCGACTGGCTCTGAGAGAAGGAAACCTGGATTTCCTTGAACAGGGCTTCGGCGCGGAGAAGCTGCTGGAGGGCCTTTTGCTCCTCTGGCAGCGCCTTCTTGGGAGCGGACTTGCTCAAATGATCGTGGGCAGGATCCATGTGCTCGACGGCCTGTTTCAGGTGATCGGCCATTTTCTGAAAGCGAGGGTCGGCTGCGGCTGTCCGTCTCAGCTCAAGTCGATCAATCAGGGTCTGGGTCTGTCCTTGGAGCCTCTGCTGTACCAGAGCCAGGGTTTGGATATCCTCTTTGAAGCCCGCGCGGGAACTCTTTTCGAAACGCAGCTTGAAAGTGGCCACAATGATCTCTTTCTGCCGCTTGGCAAGCTTGAGATCTTCTTTGTTACTGGCTGGAATGGACATGCCTTGACTCTGCGATTGGTAGTACTCCCGATCGTAAGGCTCCACTTCCAGGAAGTAGATGTCGGTGACCGAAGACGAGATAGCGTCGTCGGCCTGGGCGTAGTAGGAGACGAAATCCCCTGGAGACAAGCCGAATTCTTCCAGATAAAAGGTGTGAGATGTGACGAAGGAGCGCGAGCCAGCGGGCTGATTCAATTTGACTGCCTGCTCGGAATCTCCGTTGACCGAGAAGTGGATGCGGGTCTTCCCGATGCCGTAGTCATCTTGCGCCTTCACCTCGGCAAAGACCTCCTCGATGTTCGTTACTCTCTGATCCCGCCCTGGCGACTTGAAGGAAACCAGAGGCGGCTGATCCTCGAGCGCCCGGATCAGGAATTCGTCCGATGCCGGATACCAGACCTCTTCTTGATTCTGCAGGTGAATTCGATAGTAGTCGTCGCGAGACACCTTGAGGTCGGCAGTAAGGTGTTGTGGACTCACCTTCTTTAAAAGAACGTCGCCGGCTTCTTCCAGTCGAATCAGGCCTCCCTCCACCGGCTGATCGGTCCGGATGTTCAGCTCTGCCCGGGTTCCCACAACTGCCTCAATGTCACCTTCATCCTCCAAGGTTGCCGGTTTCAAGCCCGTGTACCGGGGGAAAACGAGCCTGACTTCGAGTTTTTCGATGTTTGGTAGTTCCGAGACTGAGATCCGGAAGGTATCCGATTGAATACCATCGGCTTCGACGTAGTAGTCCATCGCTTCCCTCACGTCGAAGAAGAGGAAAACAAGATCCCCGCTGTCGAAATCGGGTCGCATGAGGGTTTCCTGCCAGGCGGGATCATCTTCATAGCGGGCCTGCAGCCTGACATCTTCTGAGGAGAATCCAGTCAGGGAGGCTCGAACTTCAACGTCTGCATGCTTTGCTACGGTAGTGTTGCCCGGGGAAACCGAGATCGCATACAGCGGGCTCTCACCTATTTCATCCCAGCTCCCGAGCAACCTGCTAAGACTGTAGCGAAAGGCTTCGGGACCGCCGAAGAACAGATAACCGAAGAGGAAAACCGAAACGACCACCGCCAGGATTGAGAGGAGGCTGCTCCGTGCTCGATAAAATGTCGGAAGTGCGATTTTCCGAAGCTTCTCCCAAACATCCCGCTCCAGAAGCATTCGCAACTGCGGATCCCCTGAAGTCTCGCCCTCACTCAGCCCCACCGCCGTCGACAGTCCATGTTGAAGTTGAGGATGCCTCTCCTCCAGAAAACGCGCCACCTGACGAGTCGAGGACTGTCGAAAGACCGGGATCAATACCTTTAACAAGAAGCCCAGGAGGAGTACGACGCCAACTATCCTGGTCCAGAGCAGTACTTCTTCCGGAAAGTTGTAACGGGAGAGAACATAACTCGAGAGGATCGAGCCCAAAACCAGAATCAGAAACAGAATGGCGAGGCCCTTGAGCAAACGTTCCAGGCGGAGTTTTCTCCGAACTGACTCAATCTTCTTTCCCGTCGCTCCCAACATCAGATTCCACCTCGCATAAACGGAGCTCTCACTCGATTACCCGTCGCCGATGGTTTGCTACCAGGGACTCGATCCCCAGCACCAGAGCAGCAGCCAGAAGCAAGGGCCACCACAAAGGTTGGCGGTGTTCTTCCTGGCTAACGCGCGTCGCCTGGGGAGAGGAACTCGTCGCAGGTCGCTCCGCTCGGAATCTGGCTAGCAGTTTATCGACCGGCACCTGCTGCAGATCCGATTCCCTCGGATCGCTGTTGACTGCCACCCAGTCGGTTTTCTTGTTCTTTCTTATTTCATAGTGCCCTGGAAATTTCAACTCGACGAAATCCGGAGTTTCCTGGTCCAATCCGATGACTCGTTGGCCGTTGGGATCCACAATATTCCAGCTGCTAGTGCTTCCGCGCTCGGACTTGGCCCCATACTGATCTGAGCCAAGAATCTCACCGACCGTCATGGCCGCGGCCGATGCCGACCAGCCACCGGCGTAGCCGGCCAATCGGTGCCAGAAAGGCACGTAGGCACTGCGTAGGGGAAAGTCTGTCCAGACGCGATCGAGAGAGGAGGCGAAAACCAGGACCCGACCCCTTCCCAGGGTGCGTTCCAGCAGGGCGGGATTGGAGTCATCAAATCTAGCCAAAACGGTGGAGCCCTGCTGGGGGCGAAGCTTCCAATAGCTATAGAACTGAACGCTCACCAGGCCAGCCCGGTGAGACTCCTGGAACACAGAAAAGATCGGATGTTGCCAGTCCACATCCGTAATAGAGGTAAAGTTCCGGTCGCGGCTCCGAATGAACTGACGCTGATCCAGCTCGGCCGGAAAGAGCTCCGCCGCAAGCCGATTGTAAGCCTCGGGGCGGACGCTGTTTCCCAATGAGACTAAAAGCCCACCGCCGTTCGTGACGTAGGCCTTGAGCGCGTCTGGCCGGGGCGGCCGGGCGAGATTGTCTAGAATCAGGACCGGCCTGGCTTCCGGGATTAGTCGGGCTGGTCCCGGAGGCTCCACAACCTCCACGCGAAATGGCAGATTCTGACCAGATGAGAGAGCGCTCTTCAAATAGACCATCGACGACGGGCGACTCGACACCACCGTGATAGGCTGGGATTCGCGCCTCTCGACGACGAAGAAGAAGATATTGTCGGCCGGGAGTAAGTCCTCAACTTGGGCCACAATCCTTCCCGTGTGGGGACCCGCTTCCAATGCGAAGGGTCGGAAAGTCACCTGGCCCGTGCCGTCCTGGTTCAGCTCAAAGCCCTTCCTGTCGATCAACTGCCCTTCCAGGAACAGCTGCAGTTCGCCCTGCAGCCGTTGAGGAGGCGTGGACTTCAGCAAAGTAACAATTGGGTATGGATGTTGCTCGCCAAAACTGAATCTTTCCAGCCGCACCTCTTCGACGAATAAGTTGGCTGATTCCTCGCCTACGCTCTCAATCGTCAGAATCACGTCATCTGGCAATCTCCACTTCTGGCTCTCCGGAAGGCCGCTGAGTTGGAGGTCCGTAATCAGAACGATCTCCTTCCTACTGTTGGCCTGCTGCTCTTTGAACTGCTCGGAGGCAACGCGGAGCGCTTCACCATAGGAGGTGCCCTCAAACGAGGCTCCAGAGCGGCTGTGCAGCACGCTGAGGAGGCGCTCCGGTCGAGCTTCCCAGGAGGAGAGAACTTCAACCGTCTCTCCGAACCGCACGATCAGGCCCTCATCCCCTCCGGTCAAGGATCGGACCCTTTGCTCGGCCACTTCGGATGCCTTCTGCCAGACCGGCTCTCGTGACATGCTCATCGAGGAATCGATCAGGATCACCAACGAACGCGGAGTTCCCATTGCTAGGTTTCCGAACCACGTCCCCGACACCATTGGACGCGAGAATGCCGCGACGATCAGCAAGAGCCCCAAACAGCGGAGGAACAACAGGAACAGGTGCGTCAGCTTTTTTCTTCTGAGTTCTTTCGTGGGAATCTGGTGCAAGAACATGAGCGAGGGGAAGGGCACCCGCTCCCGCCGGTGCCTTCGAACCAGGTGGAGCAGGATGGGAGCCGTCAATGCGGTGGCTCCTAGCCAGAAGAATGGGTTCAAAAACTCCATCGAGTCGCCTCGCTTAAAGCACGGAAATCAGTACCTGCGTTGTCGAGCCGAAAGATAGCTGTATAGGGCCCGGTCCAGAGGTTCGTCGGTGCTCAAGAGTGTGTAGTCAATGCGTGCGTCGCGACATCCCCTCTGGAGATCACCGATATGTTGCTGCAAGAGCTCAAGGTAGCCTGCTCGAGAGTGATCCGGAACGTAGGAAAGGTAATCGCTCGTCTCCATGTCCTGCAGCGTGCAACTGTCCGCCAGGGGCATCTTCAATTCTACCGGATCCAGCAAATGGAAAAGAATGACGTCGTTGCCGCGGTGGTGGAAGAAACGAAGCGTCTTCGAGAGCTCCTCCACTTCGTGATAGAAGTCGCTGATGAGGACGACGATGCTTCGTTTTCGAATGAGACGCGCTAGCTCCTCCAGGGCTTCGCCGATATTGTTTCGCGAACCGAGCTCGAGTTGCTCAAGACGGTGAAGGATGGTGAGGAAATGTCTGTATTGAGCCCGTGGCGGGATGCGGTTGAAGACCCCCGAGTCGAAGGCAGCCAGTCCGGCGGCATCACTCTGGCGGACAGCCAGGTAGGACAGCGAAGCCGCTAGATAGCGAGCGTAGTCGATCTTGGAGATGGGGCCGCTAGCGTAGCCCATACTAGCGCTGTTGTCCAGAAGAAGATACATCTGGCAATTGGTGTCCCCTTCGTACTTTTTTACGTAGAAGCGGTCCGTCCTGCCAAAGACCTTCCAGTCTATGCTTCGGATGTCGTCTCCCGGTGCATACTGCCGGTATTCTGAAAAGTTGAGGCTGAAGCCGTGATACGGAGATCGGTGAAGACCCGTCACGAAACCTTCCACCACGGTCTTGGCTATAAGCTGGAGACCCCTGATTCGGGAGAGCACCAAAGGATCGATGAATCTCAGGGAGGGGGACTTGCTCACAGTCCCGATCCGGCCGGTTTGATAGCTGCCAGCAAACGATCCACGATATCGTCTGGAGTCACGTTCTCTGACTCCGCATGAAAATTGGTCAGAATCCGGTGGCGGAAAACAGGCCTGGCCAACGCGCGGATGTCCTCGTACGAAACGTTATAACGACCCTTCATAAGGGCACGGGCCCTTCCTCCCAACACCAGGAATTGCGAGGCGCGAAGGCTCGCTCCATAGCTGACCCAATTCCGGACAAAGTCTGGGGCCACCGCATCTCCTGGCCGGGTACTGCGTGTCAACTGAACGGCATACCGGACCACCTCTTGATCCGCCGGTATCTTGCGGACAAGCTGCTGATATCGCAGGATGTCCTCCCCAGAGACCACCTTCTCAACCTGCTCTCCAATTTCAGCCGTCGTCTTCTCTACCACGACTACCTCGTCATCTTCATTCAGGTAGTCGATGACAATATTGAACATGAAACGGTCCAACTGGGCTTCAGGCAGAGGATAGGTCCCTTCCAACTCGATGGGGTTCTGGGTGGCGAGAACGAAAAAAGGGGCGTCCAGATCATAGGTCGTCCCACGAACGGTGACGTGCCTCTCCTGCATGGCTTCGAGCAGGGCTGCCTGGGTTTTCGGAGGGGTCCGGTTGATCTCGTCGGCCAGAACGATGTTGGCAAAAACGGGGCCGCGGATGAACTCGAGAGCTCTCTTCCCCGTTGAGCGATCCTCCTCGATGATTTCGGTCCCGGTGATGTCAGAGGGCATCAAGTCGGGGGTGAATTGAATTCGCTTGAAGGAAAGCCCGAGCGTGCCTGCGATACTGCTTACCAGAAGGGTCTTGGCAAGTCCTGGAAGTCCGGTAATTAGGGAATGTCCTCCCACATAGAGAGAGATCAGAACCTGTTCGATTACTTCGTCCTGCCCTACGATCTTCTTACGCAGCTCGGAGATGATGCGTTCTTGGGAATCCAGTAAGGCTTTGATGAGCTCCTCGGTAGGTGGCTCTTCTGTCTTCGCGAATTCTTCCATTGAGACAACTCCGTTTTCAATAGTCAGTTGAGCCGCGAGCCCAATGGCCGGTTCGCCGCAGTGTTCAAAGAACGGAAACGTGCGACCTGCGACCTGCGACCGATTTTTTAATGAGTGAGTGCGTAGATGACATAGTTGATACCGAATTTGTAGGCTTCGTTGGAAAAGTTGATGGGTACTAGAGACTCGTCCGACCACTCCCAGTAATCCCCGATATCGTTGTTGAAATTGGCCACAGCCAGAAGACGTCCCTCTTCGTCCGACAACCCATAGAATACTGGTTTTCCAGGCACGTCGTAGGGGGGAATCATGTCCAGGGTCTGAATGTCATAGAAGCAGTGAAAGACCGGGTGCTCCAGAGCTAGCTCCTGGAAATTGCGCTTCGGAAAAACTTTTTTCATGCACTCTGTGAAGTTGCTCCACTCCGATGCTCCCCTGAAATCGTCGAAGATGACAAAGCCGCCACGCAACAGGTATTCCTTGAAATTGCTGGCCTCCGAGTCGGTAATGTTCCAATATCCGGGTTCGCTGACGTACAAAACCGGGTAGTTCATGATTTCAGGGTCATCTAGATCCAGGATCAGATACGATTCAGCCGTTGTCTCAGCAGTGGTCAACTCCATGAGGATCTTCAAGAAGTTTCGTTCTGCTCGCGGATAGTCGTGCATCCAGGGAGGCACCCAACGCCCGCTGCCCCAGCCTCCGAGATAGCCGTTGTATCGAATCCGTACGAATTGGAAAAGGCTGGGATCCTTTGGATCTCGAGGGGCAGGAACATCGAGACTGAGGACAGGCCTCAGAACCCAGATAAGAGCGACAGCACCCAAGAAGGCCGTCATGAAAGCTCTCATTGACGTACCAACTCCAACAGTAATTTCTGGGCCTTCTGATAGCCGGGAGCAATCTCGAGGGAGAGCAGTGCTTGGCGTCTGGCGGCCTCCAGATCTCCTTTCTGATACAGGGCCCGTCCCAACTGGAAGTGCGCCTCTGAGGAATCGAGGGGCTCCAGATTAAGAAGCACCCGGAACTCGCGCACTGCAACGTCGGGACGATCTGTTTTCAGGTAGAGGTCACCCAACATCTGGTGGAGCTCTTGATTGAGGGGATCCACGTACGGCACCTCTTCCAAGTACTGTATCGTCTCATCGATCGCGTTCCTTTGTATAAGGAGTTCGGCGAGTCTAAGTGCATTCTCTGGAAACTTGGGTGCGACCTTCCACCACCGACGCAACGTCTCTTCCACCTTCGGCGAGTCCTCTTGCGCCTCGTAGATCTGAAGCAGCAGGTCATAAGCACTCCCCTTTTCCGCGTACGGGGGAAACAAGTCAACTGCTTTTTCGAGGAACGGGATGGCGCCCTCACTGTCTCCCGACTCATGGAGTTCCTCTCCGAGGGTCAGGTTCAGGTAATAATTCTCTGGGTTCTTCTCGACAGCAACCCTCATGTCTTCGAGGTGATCCGTCTCGGAGCCTTCCTCCTTCTCAGGGGTGGGAGCTTCCGGTCGTTTCAAGCTGTGGACGAGGGGTGTCAAAGTCTGTTCCATTTCTTCCAGGAAAAGTTTCTCAATCTCAGCCATGGGTGCGCCCAACACCTTCTGGAAGGTAACCTCAGTCGTTTTTCCCTCCCCGAACGCTACCACCAGCTCGCGAAGCTTGTCCACACCGTAGCGGGAAGCTAGAAACTCACAGACCCAGCCCGCCTGAAGGTAACTTATCTCGAGCTGGCGCCGGTTCTTGGGCCGTTCGAAGCCAGAGTTGAGCTCACCTAGGGGCAGCAGTTCGCCATCCTTGTAGGCACGAACGAAGCCTGGCGTTAGATACTCGCCCCATCCCGCGCCAGCCAACTTTTCCTCCATCATTGAAATGCCCTCGGTAAACCAGCGGGGAACCCGATTGGCGCTCAACGAAAGAATCACGACATGGGCCATCTCGTGCCACAAGGTCGAACCCCAGTGAAAGCTTCCCTGTTTTCTAGCGGAAGGAGAATCCATCGCAAGGATGCGTCCAAAGGTTGCTCCTAGAGCACCCAAGCCGGGCAGACCCAGGGTACGGACGGCAAAGTCCTCGTGGTCGGGATACATTTCGAAGAGGTATTTTCCGGAGATTTCATGCCGGTACTTTTGTTCGAGAGTGGTCAGGCTTCGCTCCAGCAGTTCCTCTATATAAGGACGCAAAGCCGCTGCCTCTTTCTGGTGCAGCCGCACCGAAAAATGCTCCGTCTTGAAGCTATGAAAGCGGTCAAAGCTATCCAACAGTCGCAGCGTGTTCACAGTCGCGATACTAAAGGGATCTTTGTCATAGGCCCGCTCCAGAACCTGCTTTCCCTCTTCTTCCCTTCCGAGTCGAAGCAGGTTGATTCCGAGCGATCCCAGAGCCGACCACTGCCTCGGGTTTCGCCGTAATGACTCGCGGTAGAATCCGATTGCATCCTCCAGCCGCCGCTTCATCACGGAGAGGTCGGCGAGAATCTCGTGCAGGTCGCCACTGTGAGGATTGATGCTCGAAATGCGCTCGGAAGCCTGCTCGAAGAGTTCTACTTCGCCCCGAAAATGGTGTTGTACAGCCTTCACCTCAAGCAGCGGGAGATAGCTCGCATTCTTCTCGAGACCCGAGTCGATCCATTTGGCCACGTCGCTCCAGTTTTCTTCCACAATCGCCATCGACCCTTGCAGGGCGTGAATCTCCAGATTGTCCGGATTGAGCTTCAGGGCCGATTCGAGCAGGTCGGCAACTCCACCCTTGAACTGAGCTCTGAGGGCCTCGGCCAGTCCGACATAGGCTGAATCCTTCTTCCACCGAGACCACTCGGGACTCTCTTCCTCAGACTTCAGCGCATCCTGAAAGATGGTTTCGGCCTCGGCTCCGTTGTACTTTTCGAGATAGAGATTTCCCCAGTCGACATAAACCGAGATGGGCACCGGATTTCTCTCGGCTGCCTCAATGAAGAGTCCGTTCGCCCGCTTCCAGGAACCCAGCTTCCAGGCGGCGAATGCCGCGGCTCCGATTTCGCCCGAGAGGCGCAGCTGGCCTGTGTTGTGGAGGCTCAAGAGGCGTTCTGCACAGGCCTCAGCGCGGTCCAATGCTCCGCTTCGTTGGGCCAGTTCCAGCCGAAGTCTCAGCGCGTGAGGATCTGTTGGAGAGACTTGTTGTAATCGCTCCTCCGCTTGCCCGTAGGCGCCCGCCTGCATCAGATCCAGGACTTCGACGAGAAGGGACGATGTGGATGCCTCCTGGCCGAAAGCGATTCCCGGCGCCAGACAGAGAACGCACAGGCCGAAAGCCAGCCGGCCGAGCCTCACTGCTCCCCCTTCAAGGCATCGATCCGCTCTCCCAAATCCGCCAACTCCAGCAGGAGTACCTGGAGACGCTGATAGTAAACGTCTTCGGCAAACTCGTGCTTGTGCAGTTTCAGATCGTCTATCTCGCGTTCCAGTTGGCTTTTTCTCTGGACCAGCGCTCGGGCATCGGGCGAGGCCAGAACTTCTTCCTGAGGTACCGAAAGATAGGCGATACTGGCCAGAAGCCCGGTGCCAGCGCGAACCTGATCGCTGGCGTCTTTTTTGTCCCCGCCCAAGAGAATACTGGATGAGTCATCCAACAAGGCGTGTTCGGTCTGGAGGCGTCCCTTCTCCTGGAACCAGTCCTCAACCCTTCTGCGGCTAAACAAGAAAGCCTCGAGCAGAGAGACCTTCCCATTCTTATCGCGGTCGGCTTCAAGTGTGGTGCCGGCCTCGACGAGAAAGGACAGAAACAGCGGCGGCTGCCGCTCTAACTGGTTCTTGGTTGCGGTGACGACAACTCTGTTCTCGCCGCTCAATTTAGGTATGAGAATCCCACTCGCACTGGTTCCCGCAATCAGGAAGGTTCTTCCCTCCTTCCCTCTATCGAGCAACCTTGCCAGATCGTCTCCAGTGATGTCGGGGCCAGCAATGTTGAACTTATAGTCGCGTCCGTCGTAGCTTCCATGACCCACCAGAAAAATCCAGAGGTCTCCCTGCGGGGGCAAGAGCGAGAGGACTTCGGACACGGTTGCCAGAATCTCTTCCCGCTTCTGGGTGCTCCCATCCAGTACCGCAACGCGATTGTCGGGTTGAGCAGCGAGCATTAGCTCCAACTTTGAGGTCCAGCCGGAGAACGCCTCTTCATACTCCGGCATTCCCGCAAGACCGCGGATGATGAGACTCACACGCCGCAGTTGGGCTCCCTCAACCGGCTCACAGATCCAGAGCAGCAGCAACGGCAGCAGGATACACCGCAACGGGTTTAGAGGCCGCTCCAGCCTGCGGAGTAGCCGGTGTAAGGCGGTGTGATTGAATCCGATTGCAGGTACGGCGGGCAGATCCATCAGAGGGTACCGAATCTCCTGCGCAGCACCCATTCTCCGGCCAGGAGGCTAAACAACAACAAGAGATTCACGGGCATATCCCAAAGATCGAGTGTCTCGATAACGGACGAGTGGGTTTGAACGTAAGGGGCCTCCTCAGGAAGGTTCTTAGCGCTCTCAATATTGTAGTACTTCCCTCCCGTTTCTTCCGACAAGCGCAGCAGAAATTCCTTCTTCTGAGTAGCATCAAAGTACTCCCGCCCCCCAGAAGCCGTCAGGAAGAAGGTGCTGGATCTACCATAGGATCGGTCAGCACTGGCACCTTTCCCATTGGCCTCCAGACTCAACTGATGGAGACCTTCTTCGCCTGGAACCCAGACTCCTTCGTAGACTCCGTTCTCCTGCGGACTCCATTCCACCGCAATCTTCTCGGTCTGCCCCGAGGGAGTGGTAACCGTCAAATCTACCCGGGCATCGTTGAGCGGATTGAAATCGGCGTCGTGGACTTCTGCCCGGATTCTAACTTGTTCGCCTTGACTGTAGCTCTTACGCTCGGTCTCAACCGAGACCGGGTCCCTTGCCGAGTGGACCAACCAGCGAAGCAACTGCTGCCAAAAAGTTTCGTGACTCTGATCTTTGTGGTCCTGAAGCATTTGCCAGCGCCAGCTGGAGCCGGTCAAGAAGGCGGTGGCCATTCCCCTCCCGTATCGATGGAACACCAGAAGAGGATTCTCGGAGCCAACACTGTCTTCCTGCCTGCCGTCAAGCCTAGCGAGTGTGGTGGCACCGGTCTTGGCTGCTCCCACCAGATTCCAATCTCTGAGCTCGGGCATTGTCTCCCACTGGCTTCGATTTCGCTCTTCTTCGAGAGACAACCGCAGCGTGGGATGCTGGCGCCCATAGTCAGTCAGGATCACTCGCCTTTGTCCTTGGGCATAAGAAGGCGTCCCCGGGCCCTCCGGTTGAGGCTCGGTCCACACCGGAAGGATTTCCTCGATCGGAGTGTTCTGAAACTTACCTGAGGCGAAGGAAGTACCCCCACCCAGCATCAGGAATCCGCCCCCCCGCCGAGCCACAAAGTCCTTCACCATCTCCATCTGGGAGTAGGTAAAGAAGGATGACTCCACGCTGCCAAAGACGAGCCCCTGATACTTGAAGAGCTCCTCCTTCTTAGTGGGAAAACCTGCTGCCAAGGTAGTTTCCTCTTCGATACCCTGCCGATAAAACTTATTGAGCGCCGTACGCAAAAGCGTCTCAAGGCGAAGATGCGGATCCTGCAAAATGGCCTTCCGAATGAACTTGTACTCCCATCTCGGGCGTCCCTCGACGTAGAGGATTCTAGGCTTGAAGTCGCGCACTTCCACGATCGTGGTCCGCTGGTTGTTCTGCTGGACCTCCTCATTCTCAAATGATTCCAGGGAAAAACGGTAGCTCTTGATGCCTTTGGACCTGGGGATGAGAGGGATCTCCAGGTTCACCGTATCAGCATCGCGGGGCAGGACGAATTCCTTGGACTGGACCAACGACTCACCCTCATGGACTTCGATACGACCGCGCTGCCCCTCGAATCCCCGATGCCGCAAAGTAACCCTTGCTACCGCGACCGTTTCCGGAACCAGAACGCGAGGCAAGGCAACCTGGGAGATCTCGACATCCTGGGTAGCTTCCTCGGGTCCCACACCTATAGTGTGGATGGGAATCCTCCGCATTTTTGCCTCCGAGAGCACCTCTCTGAAGGAACTGAAACCATTGTCCGCCCCATCGGTAAAAAGAAGGATTCCTCCCAGGGGCTCACCCGAGGCTTTTGCCAAGGAGCTTTCGAGGGCTCCCGCGATGTCGGTCCGGCTCCCTTTCCAATCCAGCTGGCCCTCGGCCTCGATTTCGGAAGCTCTGGAATCGAAACGAATGAGTCGAACGCGGAATTTTTCCTCGAGAGCCGCAAGAAACTCGGAACCAGGCTGTAGTAGCTTCCGAACTGGTTCCCCCCGGGGGTTGCTCCCCAGTGGAAGCCCCATGCTGCTCGAGTTGTCCACCAGGATGTCGAGTTTGGTTTCACGAGGTAGCAGCGTCGAGATGATCAGGCTAGGACGCATGGTCAGGAGAAGTAAAAACGAAAGGGAGACTGCACGCAGGGAGGGCAGCAGCCAACGCCCCTTGTGTCTTCCCTTTATCCATTCGCGATAAACCAGGAAGCTCCCTATTACGGTGAAGACAAGGAGAAGAAGCAGTTGCCAACTCTCCCAGCGCCACTGAAATGCAAACTCCCCTTCCCGAAAGAAGAAAGGTCGGTACTTGAAGAGAAATGCAAATAGTCCCTCCATCCCTTATGCCTCTCCAGGCCTAGCTTCCCTTTCCTCCAATGTGCTGCGAGAAGAACGCGGCTGAGAACGCCACCGTCCCAAGCAATCTGCGGATCAAGGCCTTAGGTTATCTTATTATACTGTCTGTTCGTGTCCCGATTTGATGTAAGAGAGCCGCTCTCCAGGCCAGCTGGCATCTCAGCTGTACACCGCCTTGGTTCTGTCCCGCAGGAGGGCTGGCCTTATTCGAGAAAGAAACTTGGAATGATCCAGAACAGAGGGTGTCTCAAAAGCCCTTGGGGATTGGAAGGGTTAAGAGATCGCCTCACTGTTGCTTCGGCGTGCTTACAGAGACGTGACCGTGAGGGAGCGGCCCCCGATCACCGATCGGGACATGCCGCAATAGGGGATGCAATTGGTCACCGTCTGTTGGGTCGGTTGTTTCCGGCATCGGTGTGCCGGTACCGATCCCTCACAGTCCCATCTCTGTCATTGGCGACTCTTGGATGATCTCCTACGAAATGAAGTTTCAGCTTAGTCCCGCCACCGGCTGCACCGGATCGTACATGAAAGAAACTGGTGCCGCCAGGCCAGGCATTGCCGATTCATGGAAGCCTGAAGCGCAAGCGAGGGGTTGGGGAACACCACGAATCGTCTTGACTCCCCTGCTCGCCACGCTTCGAGCTCTTTGTCCGCGCATCTTACTGCACCCCAACCCCTCGCTCGCGCTCCAGGATTCCATGACCTAACAATTCCAGATTCAATAGGTTACTCCCTTGTGGCTGAGGAACAGTAAAATCAAGTTTGCGCCGGCTGCGCCGCCAAATTCGAGAAAGAAACTTCAGTCGAGGGATCTGCCACGTTCGGATCATTCAGCTGAAGACCTGGGCTTGAGAAAAATCAAGTCACCTCGTGCACTTGGGTGTTTTGACTTTCGAAGAAAGCTCCTCTACAATAGCCGCCTCTCTTATTTTGATTTGCTTATTCACTGTGTGCCGGAGGTTTCATGCATTTTAATATCGGGGATAAAGTTGTCTATCCGAACCAGGGAGTGGGCGTCATTCAGGACGTTTGCCAGAAAGACATTGCCGGGGAGCAGGCGGAATTCTATATGTTGAAACTCCGAGCCAACAACTCTACTGTCATGGTCCCGACGGCCAACGCTGGGCACGTAGGGCTTCGCCTCTTGTCCACGGCGAAACAACTCGAAGCTCTTTTCGAGATCCTTAAGGGCGACAGCGAGCAGCCCGAACCAGACTGGAAAAGCCGTTACAAGGAAAATGTAGAAAAGATGAAGACTGGTTCAATCTTTGAGGTGGCAGAGGTGTTGAAGAATCTCTATTCCCTCAACTACCAGAAGACTCTGTCTTTCCGGGAGAAGAAGATGTATGACCGGGCTTTGCAGCTGGTTATTTCCGAAATAGCGACGGTCCAGGATGACCCCGCAGAAGAGATCGGAGAGGTCGTACTAGGATTTCTACTCACTTCTTGCGAACAGAACGGTCCTCAGACGGCGTAAACCTCCGATCAGCTTCAATCCTTCCCTGAGGGCTCGTACAAGAATAACTTCCCAGCTTCTGGCAGGAACTTCTACGCCATCTCCCGAAAGGCGTGGTCCGCAGTCTGGAGAGTTCTCTGGATGTCATCTTCTGTGTGGGCAGCGGAAACGAAGTTAGCCTCGAACTGAGAGGGTGCGAGGTAGATCCCCCGACCCAGCATCTGCCGAAAAAAGAGGTTGAAGCGTTCGGTGTTGGATCGCTTTGCCGAGACGAAATCCGTCACGGCCTCCGGGTTGAAAAAGGGAGTGAACATCGATCCGCAGCGTTGTACTCGGAAGGGGAACGAATGGCGCTGAGCGGCGTCTTCCAGACCTTGAGCAAGCTCCAGGGCCCTACGCTCCAGTAGATCGAAGGGGCGATCGCGCTCCAGGATTTCCAGGGTTTTCAGTCCCGCTGCAACCGCAATCGGATTCCCCGACAGAGTGCCTGCCTGGTAGACGGGACCCTCAGGCGCCATCATCTCCATTATCTCTCGTCGGCCCCCATAGGCACCTATGGGTAATCCCCCACCGACGATTTTACCGAGACAGGTCAGCGGCGCGTCGACCGAAAAGCGCTGCTGGGCACCGCCGAGTCCAATCCGAAAACCGCTGATGACCTCATCGAAAACGACCAATGCCCCATGCTCCTCACCCAGCTTCAACACTCCTCGGAGAAATCCCTCACCAGGCAGAACGACTCCCATATTGCCTGGAATGGGCTCGAGGATTACCGCCGCAATCTGATCTGGATACTTTTCGAAGACTTTCTCGAGTCTGGGCAGATCGTTGAAGGGGACGCTCACGGTGCCCTCGACCAGGTGCCCCGGAACTCCCGGGCTGTCTGGCAGCCCCAGAGTCGCGACACCCGAACCGGCCTTGACCAGAAGACTGTCGGAGTGGCCGTGGTAGCCCCCATCGAATTTAACTACCAGGGAGCGTCCGGTGTAGGCACGCGCCAGCCGGAGAACGCTCATGGTCGCTTCAGTACCGGAGTTGACCAGCCTGACCTTCTCGATCGAGGGAAAGAGACTGCAGATCTTCTCGGCCAGGAGCACTTCGTTCTCAGTCGGTGCTCCGTAACTGGTTCCCCGCTGAGAGGCCTCCTGAATCGCTTGGACAACCTCCGGATGGGCATGCCCCAGGATCATTGGGCCCCAGGAACCGAGATAGTCGAGATAACGATTACCGTCCACATCTTCAACCTGGGGCCCCTGGGCCTGGCGGATGAAACGGGGGCTTTCGCCTACTCCCCGGAAGGCACGGACCGGACTATTGACACCTCCCGGTATCACCTTCTCGGCACGCTCCAGGAGTTCGACACTTCGAGAATGTGGTTGGCTTTTCATCAAATCAGTCCTTCTTGCCTGTGGTTCCCACTTCAAGGCAGGAGATCGTTTGAAATAGAGGCTGCTGCCCGGAGCTCATTCCCAGTTCCCCTCGCGGATCATCTTCGCCACGTCCTTGGCGAAGTAGGAAAGGATGAAATCGGCCCCCGCCCGACGAATAGCCAAGAGCGTCTCTCGGACAGTTGATTCCCTCTGCAGCCAGCCTCGATCAAAGGCAGCACAGAGCGCACTGTACTCACCGCTGACCTGATAGGCGGCGACGGGCACCGTGGTCATCTCGCGGACCCGGGATATCACGTCGAGGTAGGGGAGGGCAGGTTTGACCATGACCATATCGGCACCTTCCTTCAGGTCGAGCTGAACTTCCTTCAGGGCCTCTCGGGCGTTTGCCGGATCCATCTGGTAGCTCTTTCGATCTCCGAACTGGGGAGCCGATTCGGCCGCTTCTCGAAAGGGTCCGTAGTACGCCGAGGCGTACTTGGCAGCATAAGAAAGGATTGGAATTCGGTAAAGCTCAGCCGCATCCAGCGACCGGCGAATCGCGGCCACACGGCCGTCCATCATGTCCGAGGGAGCAATCACATCGGCACCCGCCCTGGCATAGGTAAGCGCGGTTCGGGCCAGAACCTCCAAGGTGCTATCGTTATCCACCCCAGGAGACTCACCGGGGGTCTGGCTTATGAGTCCGCAGTGGCCATGATCGGTATATTCACAGAGGCAGACATCGGCGACGAGCAACAGGTCAGGGACCTGCTGCTTCGCTTCCCTTAGGGCTCGACAAATGATCCCCTCCTCTGCGTATGCGGGGGTTCCAACGGGGTCTTTCAGCTCTTCATCGGGAATTCCGAATAGCATCACCGCAGGAATCCCAAGATCATCTACCTGCTGGAGCTCCTCGGCCAGCCGATCTACAGAAATTCGGAATTGCCCCGGCATGGATCCGATTTCCTCGCGAATCCCCTGTCCGTCACGAACGAACATCGGATAGACGAGCTGGTCGACGCTGATCCGGGTCTCACGAACCATCCTTCGGAGTCTCGGATTCTCTCGGAGGCGACGAGGACGAATGAGAGGCTTTGTCATGCGAACGGCTTCTGAGCGGTTTCAGGGGCCTGGCGGTGCAGGGAATCGAACCCCGGACTCGGCGGATATGAGCCGCCTGCTCTAACCTCTGAGCTACACCGCCACTAAGAGAGGATGAATATAACTGAACAACAGCGACTAGATCAACGCGGGCACCGGTCGGGCCTCCAACAGGCCGATCCTACTGAGCAGGTCCTAACCGACCGAGGAGGTCCTATTCAGAAGGTTTTCCTGCGCCTCATACCACTCGCGAAAGATCTGGAGATTCGGACGCAAGACCACATCGACATCAAAGCGAGACGAAATGAGGTCCTGGCTCTTGTAGCCATTGCCGGTGATTCCGATGACGACGGTCTCATCTGTCTTGATCCGATTCTGCTCAATGAGCTTGATCGCCACTGCCAGGGTTGTCCCACCGGCGGGTTCTGTGAAAATCCCTTCCTTTATCGCTAATAGTTCAATCGCCTCGAGGATCTCCTCATCAGTGGCAACGTCACCCCAGCCCCCTGAGTTCCGGACTTCCTCAAGAACATAGCGTCCATCGGCCGGATCCCCTATTGCGATCGATTTGGCAATGGTCTTGGGTTTCTCTGGATTGATATAGTCCAGATCTTGATGGAGCGCCCGGACCACCGGGGCACAGCCGTCTGCTTGAGCACAGTGGATCTTGCATTCTCCTTCGGCCCACCCCAGAGCTTTCAGCTCCTGGAAAGAAGTCGCGACTCGAGGTAGGAGGGTGCCTCCGGCGGTGGGGAGCACCAGGTGATCGGGCAGCTTCCATCCCAGCTGCTCACAAATCTCATAGCCCATGGTCTTCGCCCCTTCGGTGTAGTAGGGACGGAGGTTTACATTGACGAACCCCCAGCCATAGTGATCCCCGATCTCTGCGCACAGGCGATTGACGTCGTCGTAGTGCCCTTCGAGCGCCACGACGCTGGGTCCGTAAATGAGTGATCCCGAGATCTTGGCAGGCTCGGTGTCGCGAGGAATGAAGATCAGGCCGGGATAACCGGTGCGGGCGCAGTGTGCCGAGACAGAGTTTCCCAGATTGCCAGTCGAGGCGCAGGCAAAGACTTTGTACCCTAGCTCAACACCCCTACTCAATGCCACCGAGACCACCCGATCCTTATAGGAGAAGGTTGGGTGGTTGACCGAATCGTCTTTGAGATAGAGGTCTCGAATTCCCAGTTCGTGGGCCAGCCGGTCTGCCTTCACCAAGGGCGTGAAGCCTGAGTGAAATCCAGTCAGGGGCTCCCCGTCCAGAGGCAATAGTTCACGGTAGCGCCAAAGGTTGTGATCTCGTGCGGCGATGATCTCCGGATTCAGATTGGCTTTGATCCCATCGAAATCGTACTGCACTTCCAAGGGACCGAAGCACTCCATGCAGACGAAGCTACGGTCAGCGGGATACTCTGTGCCACACTCTTTGCATCGCAAACCCTTCAGATAGCTCATGCTCTCGCCTCTCTGGTCTCAGCCGCCCATCCAGGACAGAAGAGTTTCTTGAAAAAAAAAGCCCTTTCCTAGACGGAAAGGGCTCGGTCGCGTCACAACGCTTATCTTCCAGACGTGAGCGCCCTGCCCGTCTGCGGGACTTAGCACCGTGCCATTCAAGGGTCGGTTGCCGTGGTATCTTAGGGCCCGATCCCTCCACCACTCTGGATAAGAAACAGAAAAAGTGATAATACGGTCAATATAAACGAGATGTCAAGATAAACGAGATGTCAAGGGATTTTCGGAAGGGCGGGACACCCCAAGGGATTCTCTAGATCACGGTATCGAAAACAGTCGAAGAATGGACCCATTGGTCAAGGCAGCTTCGGGTAGCCTCGAGAGGAACTCCCTCTTGGGCCCAGGACTATCCATCGTAGTCGCGGTTTCAGGGGGACCAGATTCAGTCGGGTTGCTCCTGGCGCTCGTGGAGCTACGGCCGATCTGGTCTCTTGACCTGACCGCCGCCCACGTCAACTACGGTCTGAGAGGCCTGGAATCCGACGAGGACGAGAGCTTTGTTCGCAATCTCTGTGCTCGATTGGGCGTCCCGCTCGAGGTGCACAGAGCAGAGCCTTCAGTCACCCGGCTCAACCTAAAGGGAAACCTACAGGATAGAGCGCGGAAGAGTCGGTACTCCTTCTTCTTCGAAGTAGCGAGACATAGACAGGCGGTGGTAGTCACCGGCCATACGATGGAAGATCAGGCCGAGACTTTTCTGATGAAGTTGATTCGAGGCTCCGGCCCGACTGGTCTCTCAGGCATCTTCGCAGTTTTGGAAAATCCGCTGCCGTCGGGTCCAGGCACCGAGCCAACCAAGGTAGTGCGACCTTTTCTTGACGTAGGACGGGGGGAGATCCTGGCCTATCTCTCCCGCTGCCAACAACCCTACCGTACGGATAGCAGTAATCAGGACCCGTCCTTCGAACGCAATTGGGTCCGTCAGCAGCTGATCCCCTTGCTAATGGAAAGGCTGAACCCCAGCCTGCCCCAAACCCTGGGTCGGACGGCGGAGCTGTTCCAGGAGGTCGGCGAGTTCCTGAAGAGCGAGGGGCAAAAGGCCTTCGATCACTGCAGGGTCCATGAAGAGAAGCAATCAAGGACGGTTAGTCTGCGAGTGCGGAATCTACGCCGGCTGCCCACGATTATCAGGAAGCAGGTTGTTCTCCAGAGTCTCAGTCTGTACAAAGGCAATCTCCTCGAAATTGGCCAAAGTCACGTGGACAATGTCTTGGATCTGTGTGGAAAACAGAGCGGCAGGGAGGTCCACTTGCCGGGAAACATCTTGGTCACTCGTGAGTTTGACCGGCTGCGCTTCGGGGAGAGGAAGAGGGCGCAGCCCTTCAGCTACGAGCTGGTGGTGCCTGGAGAAATCGATATCCCAGAGATCCGGAAGCGAGTTGCCCTGAGATCACCCGACCTGGAGGCCAGGGAGCCGGGAATGATGCTGCAGCTGTGGGGCAGTTCGGTCAGGGTAAGAAGTCGACTACCCGGCGATCGTTACCAACTTCCAGGGGAATCGAACAAAAAGCTGAAAGAAATTCTGATCGAGTGCCGTATTCCCAGGAGTATCCGGGACGAGCTGGTCCTCATAGAAGCAGATGGCAAGTTGGCCTGGGTTGAAGGATTGCCAGTCGAGGGGCCGCCTGGACAGCAACCTTCCCACCCCAATATGTACGAAATCACGGTATCTACGATGAAAGTTTAGGGTCTGCGCAAGAATAACTTGGTAGAATTGGCGCTCATATTTGCACCAGATTTGGCCGCGAACGATTGAGCGAAACCGCAGGCGTAGCCGGGTCTACGTTGAGGATTTCGCGATTGAGGAGCGGCCGAAGATGCTGTGAAGATGAGATACCAAAATGCTAAGTTATTCTTGCGCAGACCCTTAACGCAGGTATCCTCTCTAACAACGGTGTGAAAACGGTAAAAGAAAATCGAAGTTGGTCGAAACACACTTTATAAGAGTAGCTACGATGATGCTTGTAGCCGCGACCACCAGGGCACATTTTCGAGGGAGGGGCCGTTGTCACGATCGTCCGTGTGCTTTGGAAACGCTGGGCTGTTGGCGATCCATTGGGAATTCCCGTATAATGAAACCTTGCGTCTCATGATACGGTTCCTGGAGGTTCGAACTTGAACGCCACTGCCAAGAATATCTTTCTTTGGATTGTCATCATCGTTGCGGTTGTCGTGCTTTGGCAGTTCCTAAGCAACGTCAAAGACGGCAGCCACGATGAGCTCACCTATTCGGAGTTCACCGAAAAAGTTGAGGATAAGGAAATAGAGAAGGCGAACTTCACTGGGAACTTGATCGAGGGGACGTATCGTCCCACCGATTCTTCCCAGTCCTCACGTCCCTTTCGAGCGGTTATTCCCAAGGGTTCTGTCGAGACGTTTGCGAATGCCCTCAACGACCAGGGCGTCACGGTCACGGTCACGGACGATGAGCAGGGCTCTTGGATCTATATACTCTTGACCTCCTGGTTCCCGATCATCCTCTTTGTCGCTTTCTGGATCTTCCTCATGCGGCAGATGCAGAGTGGTGGTAACAAGGCGTTGTCGTTCGGGAAAAGCCGCGCCCGATTGTTCTCGACTCAGCAGAAAAAACTGAGCTTCAATGACGTGGCCGGAGTCGAGGAGGCGAAAGAAGAGCTGCAGGAGATTATCGAGTTCTTGAAGGAGCCTCAGAAGTTTCAGAAGCTGGGCGGCCGAATTCCGAAGGGGGTACTGCTCATGGGCCCGCCTGGAACCGGAAAGACCCTTCTGGCACGAGCTATAGCGGGTGAGGCGAGTGTTCCGTTCTTTAGCATCAGCGGCTCCGATTTCGTGGAAATGTTCGTCGGGGTGGGTGCTAGTCGAGTTCGAGACTTGTTCGAACAGGGTAAGAAAAACTCTCCCTGCATCGTTTTTATCGATGAGATCGACGCGGTGGGACGCCATAGAGGGGCCGGCCTGGGTGGAGGTCACGATGAACGAGAACAAACCCTCAACCAACTTCTGGTCGAGATGGACGGGTTTGAATCCAACGAAGGGGTGATCCTGATTGCAGCCACGAACCGGCCGGACGTCCTGGACCCTGCGTTGCTGCGTCCTGGGCGGTTTGACCGTCAGGTAATCGTGTCACTTCCCGATATCAAAGGCCGTGACGCTATTCTAAAAGTTCATACGAGAAAGACACCCTTGTCCGAAAACGTAGACCTTTTAGTCCTGGCAAGAGGGACGCCTGGTTTCTCGGGAGCCCAGCTCGCCAATATGGTTAATGAAGCCGCATTGAGTGCTGCGCGTCACGATCGCAAGGCAGTGGTAATGACGGACTTCGAGGAGGCGAAAGACAAAGTGCTCATGGGCAAAGAGCGCAAGTCCCTGGTCATGAACGAGGGGGAAAAGAAAAACACAGCCTACCACGAGGCTGGACACGCCCTCGTCGCCTATATACTGCCCGAAACCGATCCTTTGCACAAAGTAACCATCATTCCAAGAGGACGGGCTCTCGGCATCACCATGCAGCTGCCCGAGGAGGACAAATATACCTACACCAAGGGATATATGGAGGGGTCGATTGCCATTATCATGGGCGGCAGAGCCGCCGAGCAGATCTTTCTCGGAAGCTGCACAACAGGCGCGTCCAACGATCTAGAGCGCTCCACAGATCTTGCCCGCAAGATGGTGTGCGAGTGGGGTATGAGCAAGGAAATGGGCCCGCTGACCTATGGCAAGAAGGAAGAGCAGATTTTCCTGGGACGGGAAATCGCTCAACACCAGGACTACAGCGAAGAAACCGCGATGAAGATAGACCAGGAAGTCAAGAAACTGATTTTTGACGGGTACGGGCAGGCCGAGAAGATCTTGAAGGCTAACCGCGAACCGTTAGTTCGTCTGGCAGAGGCGCTGCTGGAATATGAGACCCTGGATCGGGAAGATATCGACGCAGTCATCAAAAACCAACCGATGAAGGTTCGTGAGGAGCCCAAGCAAGAAGCTCTTGAGAATCCCGAGGCTCAGCCGGAACAGCCGGAGCCGGAAAAAGAAAAGACTCTGCCTCCTCTGGTCAAGCCCAACGAACGACCGGCTCCTGCCTGATCGGGCCGCCGCTTCCAAAAGTGGCCGGTCTTGTCAATCGAAATCATTCGCATGACCGGAGACGGTTGCTCTCCTGCCGCCAGGAGCGCTGGCCCCATTCGGGAAAGAAACTTGGATTGCCTCTGCAATGATCATTGCTAGCAACCCTGGCGGAGCCATGACTGTGAAGGAGTGGGATCCGTCGCTAGGGGGCACATCCTGATTGACATCTGTAGGCACCCCTTTAACCTAGAAGCGCCTGGGGGTATGGTCCCTGTCGGGCCCCGCTCCCTGACAGTCACGGCTCTGTCAACTGGCGAGGGTTGCTTCGCTTCCTCGTGGTTGAAGTTTCAATGTAGAGGGTTGCCACGTGCAGCTGGCCGCCATGGATAGACGCGTCCACTTTTTTCGCGCTCGTGAGAAAGTCCTCGAGCTAGGGCAACGAACCCGAATCATGGGAGTCGTCAACGTGACTCCGGACTCCTTCTCGGACGGCGGGCGTTTCCTCGATCGATCGCATGCCGTTGACCGCTGTCTGGAGCTGGTCGAACAAGGTGCGGACATCATCGACATTGGAGGCGAATCCACCCGGCCGGGGGGACAACCCATCGCTGAATCGGTCGAGCTGGATAGGATCCTTCCGGTACTCGGGGATGTGGTCGGCAACGTAACCGCTCTCATTTCAGTCGACACCTACAAGGCCGGTGTGGCGCGGGAGGCTCTCGAGGCCGGCGCCGATATCATCAACAACGTCGGGGCCTTTCGCTTAGACTCAGCAATGGCTCCGGCAGTGGCCGACCATCAGGCGGGCATCATCCTCATGCACTCGAGGGGTACCCCTGCGACCATGCAGCACCTGCCGCCCAGCCCAGACATTCTGGCTGAAATACAACAGGACCTGAGAGCAGCGCTCCAGACCGCCTGTGCCCACCAAATCCCCCGTGATAGAATCGTGCTCGACCCTGGGATCGGATTCGGCAAGACCGCCGCCGACAATCTCAGTATTCTGAATCGGCTTTCGTTCCTTCGAGAATTCGAGGTTCCGATCCTCGTAGGGACTTCTAGAAAGAGATTCCTCGGGACCGTTCTGGGCCTTACGGTCGACCAAGACTGGAAGGGCGAGGAGGTCTTTTTGGGAACGGCAACGTCGATAGTCATGGCAATCGCACGGGGTGCGCACATCGTCCGGGTACACGACGTCAGGGAGATCAAGCAAGTGGTCCAGACCGCCGACGCCATCCTGGCGGAGAGGCAGCTGACCTGATGCCAGATATCCACTTCACCCTGTCTCAGCTTCGGCTCCTCGACGTCATCGATATCCTGGTCATCGCCTTCATCATCTACCATGTCCTGGTGCTCATCAAAGGCACCAGAGGCTGGCAGATAACACTAGGGGTGAGCGCTCTCTTCCTTTTCTACTACCTCACCAGCTCTCTCGATCTGCGAACCGTGGAGTGGCTGTTTGCCAATTTCTTCACCTATTTCATCCTGGCCTTGATCGTTATCTTTCAGCAGGAGATCAGAAGGGGTCTAGCCGCAATCGGAAGGGGCAGATTCGTCAGACGTCTGTTCTCCCATAAGGAGAAAGCAGGATTTGAACAGATCGTGCTGGCGGCTACCACTTTCTCAGAGCGGAGGATCGGCGCCCTGATCGTAATTGAGTGTGGAATCGGCCTGAAGAACTATATAGAAACCGGAATCCAGCTGGACTCCCTCTTGTCCTACGATCTATTGGTGACGATCTTCAATCCCAAAAGCCCTCTTCACGACGGCGCGGTCGTAGTTCAGGACGATCGCATCGCCGCTGCGGCCTGCTTTCTTCCACTGACTACCAGCCCCTACCTGAGCAAGGAAACCGGGAGTCGGCATCGTGCTGGGATTGGCATCTCCGAAGAATCAGACGCCATCGTCGTGATCGTGTCTGAGGAAAGCGGACGAATCTCGGCGGTCTCCCGGGGACGAATGACCCACAATCTCGACGGCCCCCGGTTGCTGGCCTTCCTACAGAAGACGGCCCATGTGAGCGAGGCGCCGGATACGGTTGTCTCGTCCGAGCGACAGCAGGAAGCAGGATGAACTTCCTTCGTGGACTACTCTTGGACAATCTCGGCCTGAAAGGGATCTCACTGCTTCTTGCCTTCCTGCTGTGGCTACAGGTAGGCAGCCAGCAGAACTTCCAGCGGACGATCTCAGTGCCGGTAGAGTTCTATAACCTGCCGGTCGACCTGGAGATCACTGGGGACTACGCCAAAGAGGTGGACGTCATCATTCGCGCTCAGCGGAGGGTCGAGTCGGTAGGGCGGATGTCGGCCGTCATCGATTTCAAGGACGCGAGACCGGGGACGGCAATCGTCCCTCTGACAGCAGACCGGAACATCACGAACGGTCCGTCGGGGGTCGAGGTACTTGGGATCATCCCTGCACGGCTGCGCCTGGAACTGGAGCGGATTGCCGAAAAAACGGTTCGAGTAGAGCCCGAAATCCAGGGGAAACCCGCCCCAGGCTACCAGCTTGCCGCCGTTCGTTCCTGGCCCAGCGAAGTGACCGTTACTGGACCTCAGTCCAGTGTCGACAAGATGACCCAAGCCCGTACCTTGCCGATCGATGTCAGCGGCCGCTCTGCCAGCTTCACCAGTAGCGCGACCCTCGATCCACAAGATCCCCGTTTGCGCGTCGACCTCAGTACCCCGGTCGAAGTCGAGATTGACATCGAAGAAGAGAGACGAGAGGTGAGCTTTGCCAGGATTTCGATTGAGGTCGAGCCCAAGAAAGAAGGAGTACGACTCCTGACTCGATCCCTGAAGCTGGTGGGTTCCGTCCCAATCTCCTTTGAGGGCAAACTCACTGCCAAGGATTTCAAGGCTCGTGTCCTGGTTGACGAGCTTGAACCCAGAGACGAGCCCTATGAATTGGTCCCTGAGATAATCCCTCCTCAGACCGGACTATTGCGACTGGAATCGCTACAACCTGAAAAGGTGAAAGTGAGAGTTCGCTAGGAATGGGAAGGTTGTTCGGGACTGACGGAATCCGGGGGGTAGCAGGAAAGCATCCTCTGGACGCCAACACAATATGGCGCGTCGGGACCTGTCTGGCTCAGCTGGGAATACGACGTCTCGTCATCGGCCGGGATACCCGAGAGAGTAGTCCCTGGATAGAATCGATACTGACCCAGGCCCTGGCGAGCCAGGGAGGAGCGGTACGGCACGCTGGTGTAATGACCACCCCCGGGGTTTCTTTCCTTTGCCATAACCTGGGGTGTGACGGTGGCCTAGCCGTCTCCGCTTCTCACAACATCTACAGCGACAACGGACTCAAGATCTTTCATGCCGCCGGGACAAAGCTCTCCGATCAGCAGGAGCGGTCCCTCGAGGATGCGGTAGAAGCCGCTCCCTCTCCCCCACAAGATCTAAGGGAACAGGAGGGGAGCTTCCGTGGCGACGGAAGCGGAGCTTTCTCTTCCGACGGCGAGTGCTTCGACCGGTACCTCGACTCACTTCAGTCCATCTCACATCTCGAGTCCTTGTCACCCCTCAAGATTGTGCTGGACTGTGCCAATGGGGCGGCATCCGCTCTGGCTCCGAGCGCCTTCGAACGGATGGGAGCAAACGTTATCCGTCAAAATACCCAACCCGACGGCCGGAACATCAACCAGAACTGCGGCGCCGTACACCCCGAAGCGATGGCAAAGGCGGTCGTCGAAAGTGGAGCAGATCTCGGAGTCGCATTCGATGGGGATTCGGATCGCTGCATCATGTCCGACGGTGCCGGCCAGATCTTCGATGGAGACCACCTTCTCTACATCCTGGGCATCCAATTGCTGAATCGGAACGAGCTTGACACTCGCTGTGTCGTTACCACGGTGATGGCCAATCTGGGCCTGCAGCTCGCCCTCAAAGAGAAAGGGATCCGGATGGTTCGAACCCCGGTAGGGGATCGACATGTTCTGGAGGAGATGGAGCGCGGAAACCACCCCCTCGGAGGCGAGCAATCGGGACACATCATTCTACGGCACCATGCAAAGTCGGGCGACGGTATCCTGACGGCGCTGAAGGTCGCCGAGATCGTGATCGAGGAAGGCAGAGGCCTGAAAGAGCTGAGTTCCGGCTTCGAGCCCTTCCCCCAGATCCAGCGCAGCGTTCCAGTTGCCGAAAAATTCGATTTCACCACCATCCCGGCGATACAGCGAGAGATCCTGGAAGCCGAACGGAACCTGGGAAACCGTGGAAGAGTCCTGGTTCGTTATTCGGGCACCGAGCCTCTGGTAAGGATCATGATCGAGGGAGAAGAGAGGGACCAGGTGGAGCAATATGCCGAGGCCATTACCTCTCACTTTCGCCACCAACAGACCTGAGCCGGAGACCTGGATCGGCGTGCTCTCCAAGCCTCGAGGAAGGTTGGATCATTCACGTGCGACGAATTCTTGAAGTTTCAGCTTAGCAGCGCCACCGGCTGCAGACCGCTGGATCGTACAGGAAAGAAACTTAAACATCCCATAGTGGCACGGGCATTCCTGCCCGTGAAGGCTCCACAATCACGGCCTGGAAGGCCGTGCCACGGTTTTCAGACAATTGCTCGGAAAAACTCCTGCCCAACTCAAAATCAATGGGTTACACGCTTCTTTCGTTCCAAGCAGCAAATGAAGTTTCAGGGCAGTCGTCCCCCCAGGAGCCCTGGCCCCATTCGAGAAAGAAACTTTGGGTTGTCTCGAACCACGAACATCGATAGCACTCTGTCCGTTGTAGGATGGGCACTCCTGCCCGTCGATGAAAGTGACGGGCAAGAGTGCCCATCCTACGAAGATAACGGCTATGTCAGATGGCGGCTCTTACATGATCTTCTAGCCGATGGGCGGGAGTGGAAGACCCTGCGTCTGGTGCGTCCCGCCCGACAGAAGAAGCTGCCGGTTGTCTTGAGCCGCCAGGAGGTGCGCCAGATTCTCGCCTGCGTCGA